>FWWM01000112.1_pt1 | contig 256239 bp, 228 predicted proteins | sample 2228351 | NCBI WGS metagenome assembly FWWM01 (sample SAMEA103939774, study PRJEB20133) | metagenome
GGGAGCTTGAAACCTTGAGCGACGAGGGCTTTGAGTTCGTCATCCACCCAAATGTAGGTAGCCACGATGAGGGTCTCTGCGTCAAGATGGTAGAGGGGGTGCTCACGGTCTTGTGGCATAGCACCCCCTCTTTTTTCACACCCTGGGGGGACAGATCAAGTAGCACACGAAGGGATCCAGGGGATAGGTAGCAACTTGGGTTATCTTACGCTTCGGCCTGTGGAGGAGGCCCTGACCCTATGCCGGGAGCTCAAGCCGGATCTGTTGGTCTTTACGGGGGACTTCGTAAACGGAGACGATGCCGAACTGGATCGTCTGGCGCACCTGCTTCGCGAGCTGGCCGGCCTGCGCCCTCCGCTGGGCGCCTTCGGGATCCGGGGCAACCATGAGCATTATGCCGATCCGGAGCGGGTTACGGCGCGCATGGAGGCCTACGGGTTCCGTATGCTCGTCAACGCCCATCATCTCTTCGAGCTCGATGGGGCCAAACTGGCCCTGATTGGGACGGATAATACGGGCATGCGTCAGCGTTACGCCGATCTGCCGCGCGCCATGGCCGGGCTCGATCCGGAGGCGTTTCGTATTCTGCTCACCCACGATCCCACCTTCTGGGAGCGCGCCGTGATGGGGCGCGTGGACATCCCGCTCACCCTGGCCGGGCATACTCATGGAGGGCAGGTGGGCCTGGAGTGGGGTCCGATCAAGGTGAGCACTTCCTCGCTCGTCTATAACCGCTGGGCCGGTCTGTACCGGGAAGGCGAGCAGTACCTGTACATCAACCGGGGGCTGGGGACGACCGGACCTCCGATCCGGCTCGGTATTCCTCCGGAGGTCACGGAAATCACGCTTCGTCGCGCCTGAGGCGCTTCCCTGAGCCGGTTCGTCGCGGCGTTGCACGGGCTCTTCGGGGCGGGTTATCTTTGGCCACCTAGAGGAGAAACCCTGACCATTCGCCGTGTATCCGTTCTATGCATTTGGAAATTCGTGAACAGAGTCCGGTTCTGCGCATGGTGCGGGCTACCGTGCCGGCCGAGCGGCTGCAGAACCGGCTGGAGGAAGCCTATCGCCGTCTGCGCCAGCGGGCGCACATACGGGGTTTTCGTCCCGGGCGAGCCCCTCTGGAGCTGATTCGGCGCCTGTACGGGGAGGCGGTTCGCTCCGAAGTCTATGAAGAGCTGGCCAACGAGGTGGCCTCGGCCATCTGGCAGGAGGGGCATCGCCCTTTCGGCTCGGTGCGCATCCGGTCCATAGAGACGGAGGAAAACGGGGATCTGCATATCGAGGCCGAGTTCGATGTGAAGCCCGAATTTGAGCTCGTTGATTTCGAGGGCGTAGAGGTGCGTGTGCCCGTGCACGCGGTGCGATCTGAGGATGTGGAGCGGGAGCTGGAGCAGCTGCGCGCCCACCGGGCTGTGCTCTTGCCCCGGGAGGGACCGGCGGGCGAAGAGGATTACGTGCTGCTGGAAGTCGAGGAGCTCGACCCCTCCGGTCTGCCCCTGGTGGGCACTCGTCAGGAACGCTGGGAATACTTGGGAAGCCAGGATATGCCCCCGGCTCTGCGTCAGGCCTTGCTGGGGGCCGAGCCCGGCGTTGAGCGCGTGGTACAGGAAGAAGGCCCTTCCGGTCAGATTCGACAGCTGCGCATCCGGGTCAAGGAAGTCAAATCCGTGCAGAAACCCGACTGGGACGAGGCCCTGGTGCAGGATCTTTCACAGGGTCGGTTTACGACGCTGGAGGAGCTCCGTCAGGATGTGCGCGCCTACCTGGAACGGGAATGGGAGCGTTTTGACCGCTCGGTGGAGCGGGAACTGATCCGGGCCAAATTGCTGGAACTGCACCCGATCCCGATCCCGCCCTCTCTGGTGGAGCACATGCTGGAGCGCATGCTGCAGGACCGCCTGCGCCGGCAGCCGAACCTGGATGTGGAGCGTTTCCGCGCCGAAAGCCGTCCGGCGGCCGAACGCGCGGCGCACTGGCACCTGGTGCGGGAAAAACTGCTCTCCCACTACGGGATTCGCGTCGAGGAGGCGGATTTCGATCAGTACTTCTCGGATCTGTCTCGGCGCAGCGGTATAGCCGAAGAGCAGCTGCGGCGTTACTATCAGGGGCTTATGGACGATCTGGAGGCGCAACTGCTGGAGGATAAGCTGATCGCCTTCCTGAAGAGCAAGCTCAAGATTGTTCCGGAGCTCGTTGAAACCCCCAGCTCTTAGGGAACAGGAAACCGTGCAGTCCGGTTCTGTAGCCGAAACACGCAAGGAGCGCCAGCATCTATGTGGAGCCGTTTTGTGGACTTCTACCGGAGCCTGAGCAATCTGCCCCTGGGCCAGGAGCCGCAGGCCATCGATTTGATCCCCATGGTCATCGAGCAGACCAGCCGGGGAGAGCGGGCGTATGATATCTATTCGCGCCTCCTCAAGGAGCGGATTATCTTCCTGGGCTATCCCATCACCGACCAGGTGGCCAGTCTGGTCGTGGCGCAGCTTCTGTTTCTGGAGTCCGAGGATCCGGAGAAGGACATCTATCTGTACATCAACAGCCCGGGCGGGGTGATCTCTTCGGGGCTGGCCATCTACGACACCATGCAGTACATCCGGCCCGATGTGGCCACGATCTGCATCGGCATGGCCGCCTCTATGGCGGCTGTGCTGCTGGCTGCGGGGGCGAAGGGCAAGCGGAGCGCACTGCCGAATTCGCGCATCATGATCCACCAGCCTCTGGGGGGGGTGCAGGGGCAGGCGAGCGATATTGAGATTCAGGCTCGCGAAATTCTCAAAATGAAACGCAAGCTCTACGAGATCCTGGCCTATCATACGGGGCAACCGTACGAGAAGATCGAGGCCGATTCCGATCGGGATTACTGGATGGACGTGCAGGAGGCCAGGGAATACGGGCTGATCGATAACATACTGGAACGACAATTGCCTAAAAACGGCGCGTCAGGCTCCTGAAGCTCGGGCTCCCGAACCCCAAACAGGAAGGGTACATGAGCGGCAATCGGGACGAACACCTCGTACGGTGCTCCTTCTGTGGCCGGTTGGGCTACGAGGTCACGACCATGGTCGCCGGTCCGGATGCGTACATCTGCGACCGGTGTGTGCATGAAGCCATGTCCATCGTGCGGGCTGATGCGGCCCTCCACTTGGGCGCCGCGCGTCGGCCGATGGGGCCTCGACGGCGCGTCACGCCAGCCATGATCAAGGCGGAGCTGGATCAGTACGTTATCGGACAGGAGCGGGCCAAGAAGATCCTGGCCGTAGCCGTCTACAATCACTACAAGCGTCTGGAGGCGCAGGATAGCCTGCTCGACGAGGTGGAGATCGAAAAGAGCAACATCCTGCTCATCGGACCCACGGGAACGGGCAAGACGCTCCTGGCCCGCACGCTGGCCCGGATTCTGGATGTGCCGTTTTCCATCTCCGATGCCACCACGCTTACCGAGGCCGGTTACGTGGGGGATGATGTGGAGACGATCCTGGCCCATCTGCTCCAGGCGGCCGATTACAACCTGGAGCGCGCCGAGCGCGGGATCGTCTACATCGACGAGATCGACAAGATCGCGCGCAAATCCGACAGCCCTTCCATTACCCGGGATGTCTCCGGCGAGGGCGTACAGCAGGCCCTGCTCAAGATCCTGGAGGGCACGGTTGCGGGGGTGCCTCCGAAAGGGGGGCGCAAGCATCCGGAGCAGAGCCTGATCTACGTGAACACGCGCAATATCCTCTTTATCTGTGGGGGTGCCTTCGAGGGGCTCAATGAGATCATCGCCCGTCGACTGCGCGGCTCCAGCCTGGGCTTTCTGGCCGATCAGACAGGTCGGCGCCTGACGAAGGACGATCCGGAGATTCTCGACTACGTTGAGCCGGACGATCTGCTCAAGTTCGGGCTCATTCCCGAATTCATCGGCCGTTTACCCGTTATTGCAACTTTACACCCACTCTCCGACACCGCGCTGCGCGCCATCCTGACCGAGCCCAAAAACGCCATTATCAAACAGTACCGCAAGCTCTTCGCCATGGAGGGGGTGGAGCTTATTTTCGAGGCCGATGCGCTGGACGCCATTGTGCTCCGCGCCCGCCAGCTCGGCACAGGGGCTCGGGGGCTCCGGGCCATCGTCGAGGAGGTCATGCTGGACATCATGTATGAGCTTCCGGAGCTCAAGGAGCAGGGCGTTACGCTCTGCCGTATTACGGCCGATACGGTGCTCCGACGTACAGGGCCCATCTACGAGTCTCACAAAGCCAGCGCCTGAGGGAAGATATCCACGTCTCCGGCCCCGCGTCGCGTATGCGGCCGTCCGGTCAGGAAAATGTGGAAAAATCTTCCCTGGACTCTTGACAGGTTTGTTCCCGGCGCATGCTAGCTTCTTTTCCCAAACAGCGTGGGGAGGTCGCTTGTATGCGTCGAACGGTGCACGAAGCCATCGAGTCGCTTACCGGACTGGTGCTCTGGGCGAGCATGGCCCTTGTCGTGATGCTCATCGGCCTGCTGGCTTGGGGTGGCCTCTGAGATGGCTTGCCCGGCGGCTCGGAGCGCGGCTACCTTTGGCCGCTATGCGAGGGTTTCGATCTGGATTCCGCCTCGGTCTCTCGATGCTCCTCCTCGGTGTCGGTTGCGGACAGGAGGAGGCTTTTCGTCCCGAGGGGCTTGTGCTCCTCGTCTCCGAATCGAGCCCCCTGTGGCCAGGTCGGACGGTGGAGGTGCGTCTGGAAAATCGAGGCCGGCAGACCGTCTACGCCCGCGTGCGCGCCGCCTCGGATCCGGTTGGGACCCTGCGCATCGCCTCCGGGGGGGACTGGACGCTGGAGCGCCTGGTGGGGGAGCGCTACGAGTCCGCTTCCCTGCCGGTGGCTTCCTCTGCGCTGCAGATGACCGCCCTGGAGCCCGGTCGCACCTATGTGGGCTTCTGGACCGTTCCCGCCCTCTTTCCTCCGCCGCAGCGATACCGATTGTGTCTGAAGGTCTACGAAAGCGCCGTGCTCGCTTCCCGGGTGCGCTGGACGGCGCTCTGCACGGAGGATATCCTCGTTCAGGAGCCCGAGCATCCAGAGCGATGAGGGACAGGGAGATATGACGGTTTGGGAGGGGATCCTGCTCGGGCTCCTGCAGGGGCTTACGGAGTTTCTCCCCATCAGCAGCTCCGGGCATCTGGTTCTGGGCGAGCATCTGCTGGGGATACACGCCGAGGATATCACCTTCGAGGTGTTTGTGCATTTCGGCACGACCCTGAGCGTGCTCACCTATTTTCGCCGGGAGCTGGCCGAGCTGATCCGGAGCGCGATCCGCTGGACGCAGAACCCCGTTGCGGGCCCGGAACGGGAGGCTGTGCGCTGGATAGGCTATTTGGCCCTTTCCGCCGTGCCGGCGGCCTGTGTGGGGTTGGCTTTCGAAGAGCAGGTTGAGCGTCTTTTCTCCAGTCCTCGTCTCGTAGCGGGGATGCTGCTGGTCACGGGCACACTTCTGTGGCTTGTCCGATTCCGGCGCCGGCCGGGCGGGCCGCTTTCGGCCTGGAAGGCCCTGCTCATCGGGCTGGCGCAGGCGGTGGCCATCACGCCGGGCATTTCCCGCAGCGGGGCCACGGTGGCTATGGCGCTGTATTTGGGGGTCGAGCGCGAAGAGGCGGCCCGGTTTTCCTTTCTCATGCTTCTGCCCGTGGTGATGGGGGCTACCTTGCTCAAAGCCCTCCGGATAGGCTCGGAGCCCATCTCCTGGGCTCCGATTTTCCTGGGCACCGGGGTGGCATACCTTTCCGGTCTGGTGGCCATCCACACCCTGCTGGTCGTGCTCCGAAGGGGTCGGCTGGAGTGGTTTGCCCTGTACTGCTATCTGGTGGGGCTCATCGGGCTCTGGAAGCTGTAAATCCGGGTTAGTCTATGGCGCTCGAGGCGGTGCGCTGGATCGAGGCCGAAGAGGCCCTCTTGCTCGACGCGTTGCTGCGCGCTTCGGTCCAGCGTGTGCCTTTTGTAGAGGAGCCCTTTGTGCGCGCCTCCGAGGCCGTATTCGGTGTTCGGTTTCGCTGGCTGGGCTACTGGAAGGGGCAGGAGCTCAAGGTGGCTGTGCCCGTCTTCGAGGCCCATCGGGTGTTGCTGGGCAGACTGACGCGTATCCCCCCGTTGGCCGCCTATGTGCCCTTTCTGTTGGGGTCCGAGCTTTCGGAAGCCCTCTACCAGAAGGCCTGTGACCGGCTTGCGGCGTTTCTGGAGGATCGCTACGGGCTGTGCCATTTCCTGTTGCATCCGACCCAGCGGGACGTGCGCCCTTTTCAGTGGCGGCGCTGGTCCGTTGAGCCCCGCTATACGTACTGGATTCCCCTGGAAGAGGGGGCTCCCGAAGTGCGCTGGTCGGAGTCCACGCGACGGGCCTGGCGTCGATACGCGGGATGGTACACCTTCAGCCCCCATGATCCGGAGGCATGGGAGGATATGGTCCTCCTGCACCGACTGAGCTATCGGCGACATGGCCGGCTTCCCCCGCTATCGGAGTCCGCGCACCGGGAGCTGGCCTGGCGGCTCGGAGGTGGAGCGCAGCACGGCGTTCTGCAGATAGCGAGCCTGCGCGACAGGGAAGGACAGGTGGTGGCGACCATCGGCTGGATCGGGAGCGCCGCAACCGCCTATTACTGGATGCCCGGGAGCCGGCGAGAGGCCCCGCAGGCCATGACCGTGCTCATCGGGTACTGGCTTGAGTATCTGCTCCGGGAGGGATGGCAGCGGGTGGATTTCGTGGGGGCCAGCACACCGGGTCCGGCCGAGTTTAAGCGTCGGTTCGGGGGGGAGCTGGTGGGCTACTACCGCATATGGCGCTATCGCCGCCCTTGGTGGGCCCTGCTGGATCGTATCCGACAGAGGGGACGTCGCCGGTGAACAGCTGGATGCGTCAGCTCGGGGCCATGAGTCTGGGGAGAGTCGTGGCCCTGGGCGGGGCCCTGCTTGTGGCCATGGTGCTGTCCCGCCTGTTTGATCCCGCCGTATACGGACAGTACCGACAGATCTGGCTGCTTTACGGGTTGCTGGGGCCGGCGGTCACCTCGGCCATCTCAATGGCGCTGTATGCCCATCTCCCCGGCCCCGATGGATCCCGATATCTGTGCTGGGCACAGCGACTGCTCTGGCTCTGGGGTGGCTGGGTGGGCGGGATGCTCCTGTTGAGCGGGCCGCTCTGGGCCGCCTGGTGGGGCTGGGAGGGGGGGGCAATACTGCTCTGGAGCTTTGTGCCCTACATGGTGGGCAGCATCCTGTCCGGAGCCCTGGAGCCCGTTTTCATGGTGCGCCTGGGCCAGCCAGCGCGATGGGTGCGATATAACCTGGCTTATAATCTGGCCCAGATGGGGGCGATCCTGATTCCAGCCGCGACCGGTGGGGGGCTTATCGGTATCGGGATAGCCCTGAGCACGATTGCGCTGGGCCGGGCGGCCTATGCGCTCTACTGGTACGGACGAGCGGCGCCCCGGGAGTCCGGACCGAATCCGGTGCCGTGGCCCTTTCTGCGCTATCTGGGCCCGCTCCTGCTTCTGGAGGCTGTGGGGGTGCTCGCCCGGCATGTCGATCAGCTCATCACGAGTGGTTTTTTCGATGCGCGCACCTTTGCCCTCTACCACAACGGGGCGCGCGAGGTGCCCCTGTTTACCGTGCTGTTTTCCTCGCTCTCGGCCCTTCTGGTGGCCCGCCTCAGCCCCTGGCAGGAGGGGCGCTTGCGGGCCTCCGAGCAGATCCGCGCGGCCGCAGCGGCCATAGGGCGCATGCTGCTGCCCCCGGCCGCGTTTTTGTTTGTCTTCGCCGAGACCACCATGGTTGTCCTATATGGGCCGGAGTATCGGCAGAGCGCTTCGATCTTCCGGCTCTATTTGCTTCTGCTTCCCCTGCGCCTGTATATGCCTCAGGTTGTGGTTCTGGCCGCCGGGCGCAATGGCTGGTTAGTGCAAGCAGGCCTATTGGAGATCCTCACCAGCACGCTGTGCGCTCTGACGCTGTTGCCCGCTTTGGGCTGGTGGGCCCCGGCTGTGGGCGCGCTAGCCGGTAATGCGATGGAGAAAATCGTGCTCGGCTGGTGGATCTGCCGTCGCCAGGGCCTGCGGCCCGGAGCGGTACTGCCCCCCTTGAGTACGTGGGGCTACATGCTGCTGGGGGCTCTGGCCGCGGAGGGGTTGATCGGGTTGCACAGGCTTCTGGGGGGATCCGAACTTATATACTGGGCTTTTGGGGCCGCAATGGCCTCCCTGTGGGCCCTGTGGGCCTATCACCGGAACCCGGTTTCCGTGCGTGCGTAGTCTAACCGAGCGCAAGACAGGCAGGAGGTGACCGCGATGCGCTACGCGATTTGGCTGGTTCTGCTTTTGCTCTGGGCCGGTTGCAGCCTCTTTGAGACGGGCACAAAATCCGACGACACCTCGCAGGATCAGCCCCCCACGCAGACGGAGCGCTACGAGCCCGGTGTGCTCCGGCTGGCCTGAGTCTATGCCCACGTATCGGCTGGATATCGAGTACGAGGGCACGCGTTACCATGGCTGGCAGGCTCAGCCGGGCCTGCGCACCGTACAGGGGGAGCTCATACGAGCGGCCGAGGCGGCCGTAGGGGAACCGGTGGAGCTTCAGGGCGCCGGTAGAACGGATCGAGGGGTTCACGCCCTGGGGCAGGTGGCCCACCTGCGCACCCGACGCTATCTGCCTGCTGAGGTGCTTTGGTTTCGTATCAACGACGCCCTGCCGCCGGATATCGCCGTCTGGCGTCTGGAACGGGTTCATGCGCGTTTTCACGCCCGGCGAGATGCCATCGGCCGCAGCTATCTCTACCAGATCGCCACGCGCCGGGTCGGGCTGGGGGGCGCTTTCTGTGGTGGCTGAAAGATCCCCTCAACCGGGAGGCCATGGGAGAGGCGCTGCGCGGTGTGGTGGGGCGACACCATTTCGGGGCCTTCTCCGATCCGGATCGGGAGGGGGAAAGCCCGTGGGTAGTGGTGCGGGAGGCCCGGCTTTGCGAGGAAGGTCCGCTATTGATTATTCAGATCCAGGCCTCTCATTTTCTCTGGAAGATGGTCCGTCGACTTGTGGGCGTGCTCGTCGCCATCGGTCGGGGTGAGATCGAACCCGAACGCATGACCTACTGGCTGCGTCATCCGCAGGACCGGACCCCGGCCCGGTGGACGGCTCCCCCGTCGGGGTTGTTTCTGGAGCGGGTGGTCTACCGGGAGGCAGACTGGCCCCTGGAGGTGCGACCGGTATTGCGTCTGGAGCGTTCCTATGCCGCATATCTTTGAGACGAAAACCGGATCCGTGCGCACGGAATTGCGCCTGGCTCGCCTGGCCCAGGAGGCGTTGCGTCGCCAGCTTGAGGAGACGCGAAAGCGCCTGCAGCAGACGCTCAAAGCCCGCATGCAGGCCCGAGAGCAGGCCACTGCCTCGAGCGCCTGAGGGGGTGATCGCGGGTTGCGCCCCCGAAAAGGGGACGTTATTTTCATCCATCATGGAGCTGTTTGCCCCCTGGGAAGAGCGCTACGCCGATCCGGAATACATCTCCGACACCTTCGTGTCGGCCCGGCTTCTGCCGCCAGACAGCTCGGTTCTCGACCTCGGAGTCGGGAAGGGATGCCACGCGGTCTGGCTGGCCGAAGAGGGATTGCGGGCTACGGCGCTGGAGCCAACGCGGAACGGAATCGAGCCAATCCGCCGTTTGGCCGCTGCGGGCGGCTTATCCCCGCGGGCCGACGCCTTCGGCGGCAAGCCCGATCGTCCTTTCGACGCTGTGCTGATCTTCCTGCATTCATACCGGCACCCGCGTCCATGCCGGCTGTGGCCCGGAGGCTCTCAGGCGTCCCTCCGCCTTCAGCGGCTGTGCAATGGCACCCGTGGTGGTCCTCCGGATCCAGAGCGGCTGCCCACCGTACGGGAGCTCGTCAGCGCTTGCCCTGAAGAAGGCCTTCTGCGTCTTCACCGCGCCGAGGGTATGTTGCCGGAGGGATGGGGATATGGGGGGCCAGCCTTTCTGATCGAGCTTATCTGGAGGCATCCGGATGCATAAGCGGACGATCCCCGCGCTGGTTGCCCTGTTTCCCCTGCTGTTGAGCCTGTGGGCCTCTTGTCAGCTGGCCCGGGAGGGCGCCGATCCGCAGAAGCAGGCCGTGCGCCTGGGGGAGGTAGTGATACTGAACACGGCCCCCGGGGTGCGGTATGTGGGTTCGGAGGTCTGCCAGAGTTGTCATCCGGAGCAGTATGCCGATTTCATCCGCTCCGAAATGGGGCGCTCTGTGCGGCCAGCCCGGCCCGAGCTGAGCCAGGCGGACTGGTCCGGCCGGCATCAGGTCTACGATGCCCAGCGGGATCTCTACTACCGCCCCCTGCGGCGGGGAGATTCCCTCTATGTGCTTGAGTTCCGCCTCCAGGGCCAGGATACGGTGTACCGGCGGCTGGAGCGCATCGACTATATCGTCGGCTCCGGGCATCATACCAATTCGCATATCCGGGTGGAGAATGGCTACTGGTACCAGATCCCCATCACCTGGTACACCCAGGAGGGCCGCTGGGATCTGGCTCCGGGCTTTCATGGGGGCAACCGGCGCTTTGACCGACCGCTGGTGCTGGAGTGCACGAGCTGCCACATGGCCAGACCCGATTTCGTCTCTGCCTCCGAGCATCGGTATACGCACCCCCCACGGCCCATCGAGTGCGAGTCCTGTCATGGACCCGGCCAGCTGCACGTGGAAGCCAAAAGGGCCGGAAAGCCCCCGGACCCGAAGCGGTGGACGATCGTGCATCCACGCAAGCTGCCCCCGGATCGACAGCTCGACCTCTGTCGGCGCTGCCATATGCAGGGCACGGCCGTACTGCGGCCGGGCCGGACGTTTCTGGATTTTCGGCCTGGAATGCGGCTCGATACGATCATGCACGTCTATCTGTCCCGCTACGAGGATTCCACCGCCCACTTCATCATGGCCTCCCATCCGGATCGGCTGGCCATGAGCCGATGCTTTCAGGTCTCCTGGAGCCGCCCGGATCTGGAGCCTCTGGGATGTTTGAGCTGCCATGAGCCGCATCGTTCCATTGCCACCTTTTCGGCCGAAAGCTGGGATCGGCCCTGCCAGCGCTGCCACGATGCGGCACATGCGCCCCGATGTACGGCTCCGGAGGGGCAGGCCGCCGTGGGCTGTGTCAGCTGCCATATGCCCCGCTCGAAGACCAAGGACATACCGCACGTCTGGATTACGGACCACTTTATCCGCGTTCCCGGTCGTGATCCCAGGCCCGTTCCCCCCCGGCGTTATGTGCGTCTGGCCCCGCTGCTACCCCCGGATCCAGACCCCATCAGCCGTGCCGCCGGCTATCTGGCTGATTTCGAGCAGTACGAGGGCAGGGCTGTGCAGCTGGATTCGGCCCGGATGTATCTGGAGCGGGCCGGACGAGCGGCACACGATCCGGAGGTGTTTCCGCTCTGGGTGCAATATGGGTTCTGGATGCGGGACTACCCCTTTGTGGCCCGTCTGGCGGCGTCTGTCGATCCCAGCTCGATTGGGGATGCCTGGACGGCCTATCGGATCGGGGAATCCTTTCTAGCTCTGGGGCAACCGCAGCGGGCGCTGCCGTTCCTGAGTCGGGCGGTCGCGCTGAAAGCAGAACATCCGGATTTTGTGGCCAAGCAGGCGGGCGCGCTTCTGGAGCTGGGTCGGCTCCAGGAGGCGCTTGCCGGCTACGAGAGGGCGTTGGGGCTTGCGCCCTCGCAGGCCCCGCTGTGGAATAATCGGGGCTTTGCCCGCCTCCTGGCCGGGGATCTCCAGGGGGCTGAAGCGGATTTCCGCAGGGCGCTGGCCCTGGACCCGGATCTGGAACCCGCGCTCGGGAATCTGGCCTCGCTCCTGCTCAACACAAACCGGCACGAGGAAGCCCGGCCTCTGGTGGAGCGGTACGGCAAGCGCCGGAGCGGGGATCCGAACGTGCGCGCACTCTGGGAGCGGCTATCTGGGAAGGGGGGATCATGAGGCGTTCCATCTGGCTGGAGCACTGGCAGGACGAGGGAGAGTCGGCCTATCTATATGAGGTCCTGGCCGAAAAAGCCCCCACGGCGCGGGAGGCAGAGCTCTACCGCCAGCTCGCCGCCGCGGAGCGGGAGCACCAGGCCCTTTTTGCCGAGCTGTTGCGGCAGGAGGGTATAGCGCTACCTCCGTTCCGGCCCCGACTCAGAGCACGGTTGCTGGCCTATCTGGCCCGCCGGGGGTATATCGGCTGGGTAAGCCAGCTGCGGCTCCAGGAGGAGGCCCGGGAGGTACGCACCTATCTTAGCCGACCCCCCGAGGGGGAAGAGGTCCAGGCGGTAACGAGGCGCGTGATGCGCGATGAGGCCGAGCATGTTGCCGTGCTGGCCGGGCTGCTGGGCTTCGGAGAGGAGCCCTGGCATCGGGTTGCCTCCGGAGGGCTATTGCGCAACGTGGTCTACGGGTTCAACGACGGGCTTACGGCCAATTTTGGGCTCGTGGCCGGGGTGCTGGGCGCTCAGGTTCCCGGGCAGATCGTCCTGCTCTCCGGCCTGGCCGGACTCCTGGCCGATGCCCTCTCTATGGGGGCAAGCGCCTATCTGGCGGCCAAAAGCGAACAGGAGGTCTACGAGCACGAGCTCCGGCTGGAGGCCGAGGAACTGCGGCTCATGCCGGAAGCCGAGCGGCGAGAGCTGGAGCTCCTCTACCAGGCCAAGGGGATGGATCCGGAGGCAGCCCAAGAGGCCGCCCGTCGTGTCATGGCCGATCCCCAGGCCGCCCTGGCCGAGAAGGCCCGCCAGGAGCTCGGCTTGGCTGGCAAGCAGGCCTCGCCCCTGCGGGAGGGGATGTTGACGGGTTCGGCTACGGCTTTGGGCGCGCTGATCCCCGTTTTGCCGTTTTTCTTCGGCCACGGCCCGGTGCAGATCTGGAGCGCCTTTGCGGTGAGCATGATCAGCCATTTCCTTGTGGGCGCCCTCCGCAGCTTCTTTACCGGGCGGGATCCCTGGAGAAGCGGCCTGGACATGTTCCTCGTCGGGCTCGGGGTGGCCGCGGTCGGGTATCTGGTCGGGGATCGGCTGGTGGGCTGGCTCTTTTAGCCCCCTCGCTCCGGGCGGGTTTCGACTTCAAACCCCAGATCCTGAATCATCCGATAGTCTGCCTCCGGCGCTTGCCCTTTGGTGGTCAGATAGTCGCCGATGAAGATCGAATTGGCCGCATACAGGCCCAGGGGCTGTAGGGTGCGCAGGTGCAGCTCTCGACCTCCGGCGATGCGGATCTCGCGGTCCGGGTTCACAAGCCGCATCATGGCCAGGATCTTCAGGCACCGCTGCGGGGTCAGCGCCCACTGGTTCTCAAGCGGGGTACCGGCGATGGGGTGCAGGAAGTTGACCGGAATGGACTCCGCTCCCAGCTCCCGCAGCGCCAGGGCCACCTCCACGATATCCTCATCGGTCTCCCCCATACCGAAGATCGCCCCCGAGCAAAGCCCAATGCCGACTTGCTGAACCGTTCTGGCCGTCTGCAGCCGGTCCTCGTAGGTGTGCGTGGTCACGATCCGGGGGGTGAAGCGACGGCTGGTATTCAGGTTGTGGTTGTAGCGGTCTACCCCGGCCTGCTTAAGTCGTTCGGCTTGATCCGGGCGCAGCAGACCCAGGCAGCAGCAGACCTTGATCGGAAAACGGGCCTTGATCTCCCGCACGACCTCGCAGAGGAAGTCTATATGTCGATCCGAAGGACCGCGCCCGCTAGTCACGATGCAGAAGGTGGCCGCCCCGAGTTGGAAGGCCCGCTCGGCGCCGGCCAGAATGGTCTCCCGGGACTGCATGGGATAGCGCGCGATCTGGGCCCGGGAGATGCGGGATTGGGAGCAGTAGTGGCAATCTTCCGGGCAAAGCCCGCTCTGAGCATTGAGCAAAAGGTGCAGGTGTACGCGGTTGCCGAAGTAATGCCGTCGTACCCGATAGGCGGCCGCCAGCAGATCCAGCAGCTCTTCATCCGGACAGCGCAATGCCCCGAGCGCTTCCTCGGCCGTGGCGGCTTCGCCTCCGGAGAGGATGCGATCCGCGATCGCCGCCCAGTCAAAGCGTACCTGGGTCTCCATAGGGCTCGTTCCTCAGGTTATGTGTTTGAGAAGGTAATCCAGCTCACAGGAGCGGAGGGCGTCTTCGAGCCCGTCCCACTGACGCGCTTCCACATCGATTCCCCGCAGGCGGGGCAGGCGGGCGAGCACGGGAAGGCCCGTGAGCCGTTCGAGTTCTTCGGGATTGGTCTGGGTGGCCACATCGGGCGCATCTGGCCAGGGTGTGAGCACAAAGCCCAGCGGACGCAAGCCCTTCATCCGGGCGTAGAATGCCGTCAGAAAGCAGTGATTGAGCGTGCCCAGTCCGGGTCGGGCCACGATGAGCACATCGAGCCCCCAGCGCAGGGCCAGATCAGCCATGAGCAGTTCCTCATTCAGGGGTACGGCCAGACCCCCGGCCCCTTCGACGATCAGAAAACGCCCGCGCTGGGCACAAAAGGCCTCATCGAGCACCTCGAGGCGGATTTGCACCCCGGCTCGTCGGGCCGCCACAGCCGGGGCCAGGGGTTCGGGTAGCACGTAGGGCACCACGCGCGCTCGGGGCTCATGCAGCAGCCCGGCCGCCCGGGCCAGTGCGTAGCCATCCGGTGGCCACTCCTGAGGCTCTCCGGAAAATCCCGTCTCGGCCGGTTTGAGCACGCCCACCGGCACCCCCCGACGCCGCAACGCGGCCGCAAGCAGTGCGGCGGTTACGGTCTTGCCCACTCCGGTATCCGTAGCGGTGACAAAAAGACCGCGCGCCATGGTTCACAGAGCCGTTTGGTCTTTTCCTGGAGACGACCCGAATTTTGGGCCCGGACCCGGAAAAACGAAAGTGGACCCATGCACTACGATCGGGATCGGCTTCTTGCCCTGGATCTGGAACACGTCTGGCATCCGTATACGCAGATGCGCGATTACGCCCGGCGTGATCCGGTCATCATCTGGCGCGGGGAGGGGCGTCGGCTGCAGGATGTCGACGGGCGCTGGTACTGGGATGGGGTGAGCTCGATCTGGCTCAACGTGCACGGCCATAATGTGCCCGAGCTCAACCGGGCCATCGAAGAGCAACTGCAGCGGGTCGCCCATGCCACCCTGCTGGGCCAGGCCAACGTGCCCGCGATCCTGCTGGCCGAGCGCCTGGTCCGGATCGCCCCGCCCGGTCTGCGCAAAGTGTTCTATTCCGATAACGGATCCGGTGCCGTGGAGGCGGCCCTCAAGATGGCTGTGCAGTACTGGTATCAGTCCGGGCGTCCGGAGAAACACCGGGTGCTTTCCTTCGTGGGGGGCTATCACGGGGACACGCTCGGGGCGGTGGCCGTTGCCCCGGTTCCTGCCTTTCATGAGCCCTTCTATCCCCTGTTGCGCGACCCCATTCAGGCCCCGTACCCGGACCGCTACGATTGTCCCGGCTGCCGGGGACCGTGTCGTCTGGAGTGCCTCAACCGGCTCGAGGAGTTGCTCAGAAGCCATGCCCATGAGCTGGCGGCCGTATTTGTCGAACCCCTGGTGCAGGGCGTGGGAGGGATTCGGGTAATGCCAGACGGATACCTGCGCGCCCTGCGGGAGCTGTGCACGCGCTACGAGGTATTGCTTGTGGCCGATGAGGTGGCTACAGGGTTTGGCCGAACCGGTCGCATGTTTGCCTGCGATCATGAGGGGATCAGCCCCGATCTCATGGCGGTGGGGAAGGGGATCACGGGCGGCTACCTGCCCCTTGCGGCCACGCTGGCCACGGACCGGATCTATGAGGCTTTTCTGGGCGAGTACGCCGAGCGAAAGGCGTTCTTCCACGGCCATTCCTACACGGGCAATCCGCTCGGCTGTGCGGTGGCCCTGGCCAACCTGGATCTGCTCGAGGCGCTTCTGCCCCAGTTGCCCGCCCGAGAGCGCCTGATCGCCCACGAGCTGGAGCGTTTCCGCCAGCTGCCCTTTGTGGGACAGGTGCGGCAGAAAGGGTTTATGGTCGGTATCGAGCTCGTCGGTGACCCGCAAAGGCGGGAGCCCTTTCCCTGGGAGGCGCGCGCCGGATGGCTTGTGGCCTGGCGGGCGCGCGAGCTCGGCCTGCTCATTCGGCCCTATGCGCATGTGGTGATTTTCATGCCTCCGTTGGCCTCTACGGAGGCCGAGCTTCAGGAGATGCTCGCGCTGCTCTATGAGGCCCATCAGCGCGCCATACCGGATCTGGAACGAGCCGCCCGAGGGGAGTGGAGCTGATCATGCGCTGGCTGGGGCTGGGATCCGCACTGCCGGAGCGGACGCTCACCTCCGAAGAGCTGGAGCGCAGGCAGGGATGGCTTCCGGGCGCGATCGCGCGCCGTACGGGGGTGCTGAGCCGACATGTGGCCAGAGAAGGAGAGGCCACCTCGGATCTGGCTGTGCGCGCGGCCCAAGAGGCCCTCTCCGGACAGGATCGCACCCGGGTGCGCTGGCTCCTGCTGGCCACCAGCACGCCGGATTATCCCCTGCCCCCCACGGCGCCGGCTGTGGCGGCCCGTCTGGGCCTGGAACGAGCGGCGGCGATCGATCTGGCCGGGGCCTGCGCGGGTTTTCTTTACGGGCTTGTGCTGGCCTGCGCGGTCCTGGAGCTGGATCCGGATCCTGACGCCACGGCGCTCCTGATCGGAGCCAATGTGCTCAGTCGGCGTCTGGACTGGTCAGATCTGGCCACAGCGGCGCTTTTCGGCGATGGGGCCGGGGCCCTGTTGCTGGGCAAATCCAGGGAGCCTGGAGGCGGTCTGCTGGCCTGGGCGCTTGAATCCGATGGTCAGGCGCAGGGCCGCGTCTGGGTGCCCGCAGGCGGCAGTCGGGAACCCTTCGGCCCGGAGACCGCTCTCCTGGGCCGGCACCGGATGCGTATGGAGCGGGGGCCGATGCTATTCCGTGAGGCCATAGAGGCCTTCCTGCGTCTGAGCCGCCGGGTGCTGGAGCGGGCCGGAGTGCGCCCCGAGGAGGTCACCTATTTCGTGCCCCATCAGGCCAGCCTGCGCGTGATCCAGGCCGTGGCCCGAGAGCTCGGCTTCGGTCCGGATCGGGTGCTGGAGAACGTCACCCGGGTGGGCAATACCTCGGCGGCCTCTATTCCCATCTTGCTGGCTGAAGCCCACCGGGCCGGCCGGCTCCAGCCCGGACAGACGTTGCTGCTGGCCGCGGTGGGCAGCGGTCTGCTGGCCGGAGCGGTGTTATGGCGGCTATGAACTGGCTTCAGTATCTGGAGCATAAGCTCCGTGCGCAGGAGGCAGCCGGTCTGCTGCGCGCTGGTCCGGTGCGCAGCGGCCCCGCAAGGGCCCGCACCACGATTGACGGGGGTCGGTTCGTGTACTGGGGTTCGAATCATTACCTGGACCTGGCCACCCATCCGGAGGTGGTGCATGCCGCTCAGGAAGCGGCCGCGCGGTACGGGACGGGATCCGGCGCCTCGCCCCTCCTTCCGGGCAAAACCCCTCTGCATGAGGAGCTGGAAGAGGAGCTGGCCCGCTGGAAGGGCACGGAGGCCGCCTGTCTGTTCGCCACGGGCTATCAGGCCAATGTGGGCTGGCTCATGGCCCTCTGTGGACCCCGGGATCTGGTGCTGTATGATGAGCTCGTGCACGCCAGCCTGCTCGACGGCGCACGCGCTTCCGGCGCCCACCTGTGCCCCTTCCGACACGCCGATCCGGGGTCGCTGGAGGACCGACTGCGTCAGGAGCGGGGCCGGTACCGGTTTGCCGCCATCCTCACCGACGGGGTGTTCTCCATGGACGGGGATCTGGCTCCGCTTCCGGATCTGCTGGAGCTGGCCGAGCGGTTTGACGCCTTGCTGTTCGTCGACGATGCGCACGGTACCGGCGTGCTCGGCTTTGACGGATCCGGGACCGCCGCCCATTTCGGGCTCAAGGGCCGAGAGCGGCTCATCCACATCGGTACAACGAGCAAAGCCCTGGCCGCCGAAGGCGGATTCCTGGCCGGTCCGGCCGTGCTGATCCGCTTTCTGCGCAATCGCGCCCGTTCGTACATGTTTTCCACCGCGCCGGCGCCTCCGGTTGTAGCCGCCGCACTGGCCGCGCTCCGCATCGCCCGCTTTGATCACTCCCGCCGCCAGCATCTTCACCGGCTCGGGCAGAGGTTGCGTCAGGGATTGCGCCAGCTGGGCTGGTCGGTGCCGGATGACCCGACGCCGATCGTGCCCCTGCGGATCGGACCCGTATCGGAGACGCTCCAGCGGGCCGAGGCCCTGCGTGCGCGCGGGCACTGGGTGCCGGCCATTCGTCCCCCCACCGTGCCTCATGGCACAAGCCGTCTGCGCCTGAGCCTGACGGCCGGACATAAAGCCGAGGAGATCGATGAGCTGCTCGAGGCCCTTGGTCCTCCGCCCGCTGGAGCGGGCCGTTGAAGGAAAGCGCCACGGGGCGTACCTTGTCCACGATTCAGAAAGGAGCCGTGAGCATGGCCGACGTGCATAGCTATATCGACACCCACCGGGAACGCTTTCTGGGGGAACTCATCGAACTGCTCCGGATTCCTAGCATCAGCGCCGATCCGGCCCATAAGGCCGATGTGGAGCGAGCCGCTCAATGGCTGCTTGCCCACCTGCGGGCTCTGGGGCTGGAGGCCGAACTCTGGCCCACGGAGGGACATCCGGTCGTGTACGGCCAATGGCTCGGCGCCCCGGAAGGGCCCACCGTGCTCTGCTACGGCCACTACGACGTACAGCCCCCCGATCCCCTGAACCTGTGGCAGAGCCCTCCCTTCGAGCCCACAATCCGAGACGGCAGGCTCTACGCGCGCGGGGCCAGCGACGACAAGGGACAGCTTTTCACCCACCTCAAGGCCCTTGAAGCATACCTGCGCACCGAGGGCCGGTTGCCCGTAAACGTGAAATTCCTGATCGAGGGAGAGGAGGAGGTGGGAAGCCGAAACTTGCTCCCCGTTCTGGAAAAGCAGCGCGACCGGTTGCGGGCCGACGTGGTGCTGATCTCCGATACGGCCATGTTCGGGCCCGAGGAGCCCTCTATCACCTACGCCCTCCGGGGGCTGTGCTATCTGGAGATCGAGCTCGAGGGGCCGAACCGGGATCTGCATTCTGGCGTCTACGGCGGGGCGGTGGATAATCCCGCCCTGATCCTGGCCCGCATGCTGGCGGCCCTGCACGATGCCTATGGCCGGGTGACGGTGCCGGGCTTTTACGATCGGGTTCGGCCCCTGGATGAGGCCGAGCGCCGTATGTTGCGTCAGCTGCCCTTTGATGAGGAAGCCTACAAACGGGATCTGGGCCTGGAGGCGCTCTGGGGCGAGATCGGGTATACGCCTCTGGAGCGCGCCACGGCCCGTCCGGCGCTGGACGTAAACGGGCTCTGGGGCGGATATCAGGGGCCCGGCGCCAAGACCGTGCTTCCCGCTCGCGCAGGGGCTAAACTGTCGGCCCGGCTTGTACCCGATCAGCGCTCCGAAGAGATCGCTGCGCTCATCACCGCCCACCTGCAACGGCTCTGCCCACCTACGGCCCGTCTTACCGTGCGTCGTCTGCACGGAGGCGAGCCCGTGCTTGTGCCCCTGGATCATCCCGCCCTGCAGGCGGCGGCGCGGGCCTGTGAGTACGTCTTCGGACGCAAGCCGTACTTCGTGCGTGAGGGGGGATCGATCCCCGTGGTGGCCGCTTTTGATGAGGTGCTTGGGTTGAAATCCGTGCTTCTGGGCTTTGGGCTCAACACAGATGCCATCCACTCCCCGAATGAGCACTTCCGGCTGGAGAACTTTCGACGAGGTATACATACCATAGCCGCCTTCTGGAGGGAAGTGGCTCGCGGGAATTAGTCCCCCCTTTGATAGCCCTGCCATGGGGAGCATCATCTCGGCCCGAATGGCGCTCCATCTGCATCGGGCACACCGCTCGGCGGGGAGTGTTTGTCCATTGCCGATGCCGACCAGGCTTGGAGCATGGGCGACGCAAAGCATCGGCCAATAAGGCTGACCGTAGCCCGAAGGCTTGCTCTACATCGCCGATTGGGTCCTCGGCCGTATCTGTGGGGGATTGATCGGAGAGCTAAGTCATTGGGATGGGTTCGGAAACCAGTACCGGCAGCACAGGCAGCGTAATGTACACCGTGGTACCCTGGCCGGGTTCGGAGGTGATTTCCAGGCTGCCCTGATGTAAGGCGACGATGCGGGCTACAAGGGCCAGGCCCAGACCGTGCCCTTCGATGCCGGGGGCGGTCTGGGGGGCGCGGTAGAAGCGTTCGGTGACGTGTGGCAACGCCTCGCGGGGAATACCGATGCCGGTGTCGCGGACTTCGAAAAGTATGTGGTTGCCCGTGGCGCGCACTACTACGTCAATCTGTCCTTGCGGGGTATACTTGACGGCGTTGTCCAGCACGTTTCGAACGACCTCCTGCAGGAGGGTTTCGACGCCGTACAGCCGGGCGCCTGGCGCCAGCGATGCCGTCAGCACGACCCCCCGGGTGCGGGCGTGGGTTGCAAAAAGCTCCTGTTCACGAGCGACCAGTTCGGAGAAGTCCACCGGGGCGAACGGAAAGACTGCTTCGGGCTGGTCCAGGCGGCTCAGCAACAGCAGGTGTTGCACGAGCCTTGTCATCTGCTCGGTCTGATTGAGGATCTGGCGCAGGGCGGCGCGGTAGCTATCCGTCGAACGTGGGTGTCGCAGGGCCAGCTCCGCCTGACCTTGGAGAATGGCCAGTGGTGTTTTCAGCTCGTGGGCTGCGTTGGCCGTAAAGCGTCGAAGTTCTTCAAAAGCCTGGTGCAGACGATGGAGTAGCGCGTTCAGCGTAGCCAGCAGCTGAGCGGTCTCCCGGTCCAGAGGAGACGTCAGGCGGATGGGTTCGTGGAGCTGTTCGGGCGAAAGCGCGGCCGTGGCTCGGGTCAGTTCGTGCAAAGGACGTAGCACGCGTCGGCCGCTGGCGGCCAGTAGGGCGAGAATCAGCCCCGAAAGCAGCACCCAGCTCACAAGAACCCCAAAAGCTATCTGGTGATACAGGGCCACAAAGTCCGGCTCTAGACGAGCCAGCTGGAGGGCACCCAGGTAACGACCGGAGGCATCCTGCAGGGGATAGACTAGGTAATAAAGACGGCGCGTGCCCACCTGGAATATCTGAAGTGGTTTCCAGAACGGTTCATGCTTTGCCGGTGCGTGCAAGAGCACTTCCGGATAGCGGTCCGAGAGGAGCCGTATGTTGGCCGACTGACGAATCAGGTGCCCTTCGGCATCGAAGACCTGTAGAAAATAAGGATCCACGTGTCGTTCCAGCAGCCGATGGTGCGGTTCGTCCCAGTAATAGGCGTCGACGTCCAGGTGGTTGTCGCGGACGATACGGCTGGCGACCAATTGGATTTCATTGCGGAGCGGGAGTCGGGCCATCTCGTTGATCCATCCGTAGGCTGCTACCCAGGCCAGCAGACCCAGCAGGGCCAGGGCGGCGATCAGGGTGCCACCGCTCTGCACGAGCAGCCTGCTCAGAAAGGATGGATGGCGGGAAGATGGATGCATGGTTTACCCTTCGGCCGGTTCATAGCGGTAACCAACGCCCCGGACCGTTGCGATGTAGCACGGGCAGCCTGCTTCCTGCAATTTGCGGCGCAGGTAGCTGATATACACTTCGAGCAGGCTGGTGCCATGATCGAAGTCGTGGCCCCACACTTCGCGGTAGATCTGCAGCCGCGAAATCGCCCGACGGGAGTGCTGCATCAGGTAGGCCAGCAGATCGAATTCGCGCGGCGTAAGGGAAAGCGGGCGTTCGCCACAGGTAGCGGTGCGGGCGTTAAGGTCGAGCGTGAGCGGACCGTCGAGTAGCAGGTGGCGGGTGGGCTGGCGCTTGCTTCGGCGCAGCAGGGCTTCGATCCGGGCCAGCAGTTCCTCGAAAGCGAACGGTTTGGGCAGATAGTCGTCGGCACCGGCCCGTAGCCCGCGCACGCGATTTTCGACATCGTCGAGGGCCGTCAGCATCAGAACAGGTAGATCCGGCCAGCGCTGGCGTACCTGGCGGCACACTTCCACGCCATCCATGCCCGGCAGTCGTACGTCCAGCACCAGCAGGGCCGGCTCCAGATGCTCCAGGCGCGCCAGGGCTTCTTCGCCGGTGAGCACCCATTCGACCGCGTAGCCCTCTTCCTCCAACCCCTGACGCAACAGGGCCGCCATGGCGATCTCGTCTTCCACCAGTAAAATCGGACGAGGCATTGCGTCCGGGTTTTTTGGCATTTATACGCCGAGAACCGACGCCGGACCTGTTCCGCTCGAAACTTTTAAAGGAAGACTCAGCAGGCTTTAAGCCTTTTCTAAGAACTACAACGGGCGCTTCGGCGATGGTGCAGCAAAGAGACCCGGAGAGGACTTCGAGACCCATGCGCCGTATTACGCTGACAATCCTGGTGCTGATGAGCCTGAGCGCCTGTCGCAGGGCGCCGATCGAAGCGCTGCTTCCGGAAGCGATCGGCGTCCCTCCTTCCCTACAGGCGGATTCCGCTTCGGCAAGTTATCGGGTGGTGCGCCTGGACACGGCCCAGCAGCGCAGGTTGCAGGTACAGGTGGCTCCGGTGCGCTACGAGCGCGCCACGTACACCGTCAGCATTCCCGGCGAAGTCTATCCGGCGCCGGGCCTGATGGCCCAGGTTTCCACGCCGATTGATGGCCGGGTAGCCCGGCTGTACGTTCTCGAAGGAGAAGCTGTGCAGCGGGGGCAGGTGCTGTTGGAACTGGAGAGTCTGGCGTTTGCCGAGCTGGTCTCGGCCTTTTTGCAGGCGCAGGCCGAGGAGGCCTATCTGGCGCGGCAGGTGGCCCGCCTCCGGCAGCTGGTGACCGAGCAGCTCACGCCGCAGAGCACGCTTGACCAGACCGAGGCCGATTATCTGCGCGCGCAGGCGCGCCGTCAGGCGGCTGAAGTACGTCTGCGTGCGCTCGGGGTTACGCCCGAAGTCGCACAGGCGCTGGGGCAACAGGAACGCCCCCTGCTTCCTCTGCGGGCGCCCATCGACGGGTACGTGGACCAGCATCAGGTAGAGCTGGGCCAGGCCGTTAGCGCCAATCAGACGCTGATGACGATTGTCGATCCATCGCGGGTGCACATCCGGGGATTTCTGGCCCCCGACGATGCGCTGGGTCTGCAACCGGGCGATTCCGTTCGGCTGGTGCTTCAGGTCCCCGATTCGCTGACGCTGGGTGCCCGGGTCCACACGATTAATCCGGCGCTCGACCCGGAAAACCGGGCCGTGGTCGTCAACATCCTGGCCGATACCCGTCAGGGCTGGCCGCGACCCGGGCAAAACGTCCGGCTATGGATCCGATTGCGGACGCCCCGACCGGTCTATGTCGTACCCCTGGCAGCCCTCACCTACGACGGCCAGCAGGCCATCGTCTTTGTGCAACAGGCTCCCGATACCTACGAGGTGCGTCCCGTGACCGTCTGGCGCACCGATGCCGCTCAGGCGCTTCTGCTCGAGGGCGTTCGTGAAGGCGAACGCGTGGTCGTTCATCCGGTCTTCAGCCTGAAGGCCCTGATGCGTTACAGCGAATTTGCCGAAGAGTAAGCCATGCTGCATCGCCTGATTGACTTCAGCCTCCGGCAACGCTTTGTCGCGCTGAGCCTGGTGGCCCTGATGGCCTTCGGCGGGATCGTGGCCCTTGAGCGCATCCCGATCAACTCGCTTCCCGATGTTACGCCCGTTCAGGTGCTCATCATCACCAAGGCCGGTCGCTATTCGCCGTACGATGTCGAACAACTGGTCAGTTTCCCGATCGAAACGGCCATGACCGGCCTGCCGCGGGTCAGAGAAGTGCGCTCGATCAGCCAGTTCGGTCTGTCGGTCGTCACGGTCGAGTTCGAAGAAGGCACCGACATCTACTTTGCCCGGCAGCTCGTGGCCCAGCGTCTGCAGGACGTGCGTGAACAGCTCCCGCCTGACGTTTCATCCCCGCAACTGGGGCCGATCTCGACGGCACTCGGCGAAATCTACCAGTATGTGGTGCGGGGCGATGGCTATTCGCTCACCGAACTGCGCGAAATTCAGGACTGGATCATCGCGCCGCAGCTCCGCGCGGTACCCGGCGTGACCGAGGTCAACAGCTTTGGTGGGTTCGTCAAACAGTACGAAGTGATTGTCGATCCGGAGCAGCTCCGGGCGCTGCGGTTGAGCCTGCGCGACATCATCGACGCCATCGAACGCAACAACAGCGTCTCGGGCGGCAATTACCTGGAGCACAACCAGGAACAGTACATCATTCGCGGGTTCGGACAGATCCGCACCACGGACGACCTGGAGCGCATCGTCGTGGCACGTCGGGGCGAGCGTCCCATCTATCTGCGCGACGTGGCCACCGTACGCCTGGGACGGCAGATCCGACAGGGGGCCGTCACGCAGGACGGAAAGGGCGAGGTCGTCACCGGTATCGTCATGATGCTTCGAGGTGAGAACGGCCGCGAAGTCATCCGTCGCGTCGAAGAGAAAATTGAGGAAATCAATCCGCGTCTGCCGCCCGGGGTCCGCATCGAGAAATTCTACGACCAGTCGGACCTGATCGCGCGCACCACGGGCACAATCAAAGAAAGCCTGCTGGAAGGCGGTTTTCTGGTGATTGCCGTGCTGCTGCTGTTGCTGGGCGAGATCAAGGGGGCCCTGATCGTCGCCTCGGTCATTCCGCTTTCGATGCTGTTTGCTTTTATCGGCATGCGCGCCTTCGGGCTGGCGGCCAACTTGATGAGCCTGGGGGCCATCGACTTCGGGATGATCGTGGACGGTTCGGTTGTGATGGTCGAGCATATGGTGCATCGGCTTGAAACAGACCGAAGCGGACGCAGCCGACTGGCGCTGTTGCGTCAGGCCGCGCACGAAGTCGCCCGCCCCATGTTTTTCGGCGTGCTCATCATCCTGATGGTGTATGTGCCGATCGCCACGTTTCGGGGTATGGAGGGCATTCTCTATCGCCCGATGGCGATTACCGTGGCGTCGGCCGTGTTCGGTTCATTGCTGCTGGCGCTGGTCTATGTGCCGGCCATCGCTACCCTGGTTTTTCGCCGGGGCGTTCGGGTGCGCCGTAACTATCTGATGGACTGGCTGCGGCCGCGTTATCGGCGCTTTCTGGAGAAAAGCCTGAATCGGCGCAAGACGGCCCTGGCCGTTGCGCTCCTGGTGTTCGGCGCGGCGCTGGCGCTCTTGCCGTTTCTGGGCACGGAGTTTCTGCCGGAACTGGACGAAGGATCCATCCTGATCGGAGAAGTACGGATGCCGAGCGTCACGCTGGAGACGTCGGTGGAAAATGCCAACTGGCTGGCCGGACAGCTCATCCGCCACATCCCGGAAATTCAGACCGTCGTGCCCAAAACAGGCCGTAACGATCTGGCCACCGACTGGATGGGCGTGCATCAGACGGAGGTCTGGATCATCCTCAAGCCACGCGATCAGTGGCGGCCAGGTATGACCAAAGAGAAAATCATCGAGCAGATCCGGCCTTTTCTCGAAACCGAGCCCGGCCTGGCTTACAACTTCACGCAGCCCATTGCAATGCGCGTCGACGAGCTGACCTCGGGGGTCAAAAGCGATATTGCGGTCAAACTCTACGGCGAAAACCTCGACACGCTGGCGGCTGTGGCGGCGCGCATCGCCCGGTTTCTGCCCGATCTGCCCGGCACCGATAACTTCTACGTGGAAAAATTCGCCGGTCAGCCGTATCTGAACATCGAAATCGATCGCGAAGCCATTGCAGCCTTCGGCCTGAACGTCGAGGACGTGCAGCAGGTGATCGAAGCCGGATTGGGCGGCGCACCGGCCGGACAGGTCTTCGAAGGCCAGCGGCGGTTCGATATCGTCGTGCGCTTTCCCGAAGCGTACCGAAATAACTTCGAGGCCATCATGGAGGCCCCGGTTGCGTTGCCGGGGGGCGGCACCATTCCGCTACGCCGGGTGGCGCACATCCGGGCCGAAGAGGGCCCCCGCGAGATTGCTCGCGAAAACGGCTGGCGTCGGCTCGTGGTGGGCATCAACATCAAGGACATAGACATCGGGACCTATGTGTCGAACCTGCAGCGGGCCATTGCAACGCAGGTCAAGCTGCCGCCCGGCGTCTTTCTGGAGTATGGCGGCACGTTCGAAAATCAGCAACGCGCCATGCGCCACCTGTATGTGGCGGTTCCGCTGGCTTTGCTCATCATTATCGGGTTGCTCTATCTGATGTTCGGAGAGATGCGCTATCCGCTGATGATTCTTTCGGTGTTGCCGCTGGCGCTGGCCGGCGGGGTGTTTGCGCTGTGGTTGCGCGGCATGTACCTGTCGATCTCGGCGGCGGTCGGTTTCATAGCCCTCTTCGGGGTGGCGGTGCTTAACGGTGTGGTGATGATCGCGCACTTGAACGCGCTGCGGCGTCAGGGGCTGTCGGTGCGTGAGGCGGTGTTGCAGGGGGCCACCGACCGGCTACGTCCGGTGTTGATGACCGCGCTGGTGGCCAGCCTGGGCTTTGTGCCCATGGCCTTCAATACAGGGCCGGGCTCCGAAGTGCAGCGTCCGCTGGCTACCGTGGTGATCGGTGGGCTCATTACGGCCACGCTGCTCACGCTGCGCGTGCTGCCCACCATCTACGACTGGCTCGAGCGGGACGACCGGCCCCCACGTGGCCCTGAACCGGAGTGGGAGGAAGATGGACAGATGGCGGCCCCTGTGTCGGCTGCAACTGCTCGGACGTAACCGGAACAAGTCATGCTGGGTTTGCTGCTGGGACTGAGTCTGCTGCTGGGCAATCCCGACATCGCGCCCGCCCCGGACACGCTGGGCATTCAGGAGGCCCTGGCCCTGGCCTTGCGCCACCATCCCCAATTGCAGGCGCTGCACGCCCGGCAGGAGGCGCTACAGGGGCGAAGGCTTCAAGCCTATGGGATCGAAACGCCACAGCTCTACTTTTTTCGCGAAGGCATCGGGAGCGGTCAGGCCTTCGCCGAGCAGCGCTGGACGCTGGTCGAGCGCATCGACTTTCCGCTGGTTACTTACTATCGCCTGCAAGCCAACGGCCTGGAATCCCGGGCGCTGACGGCCGAACTGGAAGCCACGACTGCGCGCATCCGCGCCGACGTGAAACGCGCCTATACCGACGTGCTCTACGCGCAGGAACTGGTGCATCTCCGACAGGAAGAGGTCGCGCTGCTCGAGCAACTCCGAGAGGCGGTGCAGGCGCGTGTGGCGGCCGGACTGGCAACCGATCTGGAGGTGGCGCGCACCGAAATCCAGCTGGCCGACGCGCAGTCGCGGCTGGAAACCGCACGCCGCGACTTCCTGCAGGCTCGCTACGAACTGTTTCGGGCCGTCGGACTCGATCCGGAAGCGCAGCGCTACGACATTGTCTTTCCGGACACCCTCGCCTATGTGACCGTCGAGATTCCCCAGGAGGCAGTGCTGGCACGCCTCGATCAGTTGCCCGAACTACACAGCCAGCAGGCGCAGCTCCAGGCGGCCCGAGTGAACATCCGACAGGCACGGGCTTCGCTACTGCCCCAGTTGCAACTGGACGTCTATCCCCAGGATTACGGAAGCGGGTATCGATTCGTAGGCTTTCAGATCGGAATCTCACTCCCTCTGGGTTTTTTGCCGGGATATCGGGGACGTGTACGCGAAGCCCGTGCCCTCTATGAAATGCGACGATGGGAGCTGGAAGACCTGCGTCTCCAGCTCAAAAAACAGGCCGAACAGGCCTGGCATGGCTACGAGACGGCCCGCATCGTCGTTGAACGCTACGCCCGTCAGATCCGCGACCGTTCGCGCACGCTCCTGCACCGTCTGCAACGCGGGTACCGTCTGGGTGAAGTCAGCCTGATCGAGTTGCTCGACGCGCAGCGGCTTGTCCTGGAAAGCGAGCAGCGTTATTATGAGGCGCTTCGGGACTATTACCACCAGCTGATTGAACTGGAGCCGTTTCTGGGGCATGAACTGGTTTATTAGTTGCCGCACCGGCTCTTGCTGACACCGATCCCGGAGACAGGGCATCCAAACCGCAGGAGAACAAAGGCAGCCTATGGAACATCATCGCGTAGTGATCATCGGATCCGGTCCCGCCGGGCTGACGGCGGCCATTTACGCGGCGCGAGCCGAGCTTAGGCCCCTTGTGCTGGAGGGCCGGGAGCCGGGGGGACAGCTTACTACGACAACGGATGTGGAGAACTTTCCAGGGTTCCCCGATGGGATTCAGGGGCCGGAGCTCATGGATCTCATGCGCCGGCAGGCGCAGCGGTTCGGGGCGGAGACGCGTTTTTCCGAGGTGACGGCGGTGGATTTCTCCGTCCGGCCTTTCCGGCTTGAGCTCGACGGAGGCCGGCAGGTGATCACGGCCGATGCCGTGATCATAGCTACCGGCGCCTCGGCGCGCTACCTCGGACTACCCAACGAGCTCCGGCTCCGGGGCAGGGGGGTTTCGGCCTGCGCCACCTGCGACGGGGCCTTTTTCCGGGGGCAGGATGTGGCGGTGGTAGGGGGCGGGGATACGGCCATGGAAGAGGCCCTGTTTCTGACCCGCTTTGCCCGCACGGTTTATGTGATCCATCGCCGAGATCAGCTGCGCGCCTCCAAGATCCTGCAGCAGCGCGCCTTTCAGAACCCCAAGATCCGTTTTATCTGGAATACGATTGTGGAGGACGTGCTCGGAGAAGATCGGGTCGAAGGGGTGCTGGTGCGCAACGTGCAGACCGGAGAGCGCACCTCGCTCGCCGTTGGGGGGTTGTTTCTGGCCATCGGGCATAAGCCCAACACGGAGATTTTTCAGGGACAGCTCGAGCTCGATGAACTGGGCTATATCCGGACCCGCCCGGGGAGCACGCACACCAGCGTGCCCGGTGTCTTCGCTTGCGGGGACGTGCAGGATCGAGTTTACCGGCAGGCGGTCACGGCGGCCGGATCCGGATGCATGGCCGCGCTGGATTGCGAGCGTTGGCTAGCCGAAGGGGCTGCCCTGCACCCGGTTCCGGATGCGGCTAGTTCCCCCAGCGGCGCCTGAGCCCGATCGCGATGCGTCCGGACGCCGGGCTTCGCATTCCGGCTGAGGGCCAGAGGCTCTCTGTGCCGCGCCTCAAGGAGGAAATCGACAGCGTCCCGGTCCAGTTCCCGGCAAACCCCCAGACGAACTCCAGAGAGGCGTAATCGGAGGGTCCATAGAACCAGATTCCCTCCCCAGGGGGGCCGGGTTCGGGGAGGAAGAAGCGGATCCCGTATCCGGGGCCGGTGGATCCGCCCCATCGGAGGCGCGCCCGAGCGCCTCGGCCGATGCGGCCCTGCACCTCTGCCCACCAGCTTATGGCCTTTCCCTGCAGGGAGAGCACCTTCCAGGAGGTCCAGATCCGCACCTTCAGGGGTCCCAGCGACCAGGATCCGCTGCCGGTAAGTTGCCAGCGCCGCTCCGTGCGCTCCGATCGCAAAAGCCGGCCCAGCGGATCCTCCCGGAGGGAATATCCCTCGGGATTGTGCCCGTATCGCCATTCCAGGAGCATCACCCCTTCGGGTACAGGGGTGCGATACCGGATTCCCGCTACCACTTCCGCTCCGCGCGCCACCCAGGGCTGGGTCCGCTCCGGCCAGAAGGTGGCCACATCCCAGCCTGTCCATCCCTGCAGGGATCCCCGCAGGGGAAAAAGGGCCACCAGCCCGTATCCAGACTCCGTTCGTCCTCTGCTCCAGGCCCCGGAAGGGGCGCCGAAGGGGGAGCGGACCCTGGCCGGGTGGTGCCGGAGGAACCCGTCAAGCCGTATGCCCCCGAGCTCCCATCGGCCTCCGAGGAGGTAACCTGCCGGGCCGTTTTCGGAGCCGATCACCTCCCCCCAGAGGCTTCCGTGTGGTCCGGGGAGAACACCGTATACGGAGGCCAGAAACGGGTTTTCTATCACCGCCAGGCCCAGCCGTAGGGGACCGATGGCGCCCTCCCAGCCCAGGCCCGGGATAAAGTGCCCGCTGCGCGGCCAACCTCCCGGGGCGAGCACAAATACATGCCAGCTTCCTCCGAGAGCGGGTCCGCTCATCCACGCCCCCCACGGGGAGCGGGAGGATACCGAAGGGCGCACCGCCAGGAGGCGAAACAGGGGGGGCAGGCCGGCTCGGCGGATAGCCCGATACGGAGAACCAAAGAGCAGTCCGGATCCCGCATCGATCCCCAGGACGCCGAGGAAAAGGCGCAGGCCGCCGGTTTCTCCTCGAAGCCGTAGGGAAGCGGAGGGAAGCAGGTGCCATCCGCTGGAGGGATGCCATCTGCCGCGCAGCAGCAGGCCGATGCGTTCCCATTCGAGCTCTAGACGCGAGCTGGCCTGCGGGCCCGGTTGTAGCCGGCTCCAAGTTTCCATCCTGCCTCTGAACCCCCTCTGCCGGCGCTGCAGGATAAGAAAGGGCCACCAGCGCGCCACCCAGACCGAATCCAGGGAGGGGATCTGGAATAATTCGACCAGGGACCGGAATCCGCCCCGCTCGGCGCGCGCCCGCAGGATGGCCTGTGCCCATTCGGGTCGCATGCCGGGAAGCCGCATGAGCTCCTGTTCGTCGGCCCGGTTGAGCGCCACGGGCCCGAGCAGCAGGGCATCCCATTCCTCCTGGAGGGCTTCCCATTGGGCGGGGCCCGCCTCTTCGAGCCCCGTTTCCGGGATTGTCAGGCTATCGGGCTGGGCCTCGAGGCGAAGGGCCAGGAGCAACGGCCCGGCTATAGTAACAGAAATGCGTCTCATGGTTTCAGCCTCCAGCTCACCTCCACCGAGGGGCTCCAGCCCAGCTCCAGGTGCCTGACCAGTGCCCAGCTCAGGGTGAGCCCTCGAAGCGAGAGCTCCGCTCCAAGCCCCCACTCCCCGGGGAAGAGGCGTGTGCCCAGCCCGAGTCGGAGGTCCGGGCGGGCCTGCAGGGCCAACCCCCAGGAGGGCCAGTTGCGCTCTCCGGGGGCCGCCTCCCAGCCGGAGGCCAGCTCCAGAGGGCCCAGGTTCCGGGCTACGGCCAGGCGCAGGCGCCGGGGCTCTCGTTCCCGATCTGACCAGGCGCTACCCAGCAGGGGGGAGGCCAGCATCACCGCCCGCCATGGACCCCGAACCCAGTACAGCCCTCCGCCCAGGGCGAACATGGAAAACCGACCGTATCCGTCAATCCATCGCTGCCGGATCTCCCCGTAGAGCCCCGTCCAGAGCCCCGGGCTTACCGGATAGCCCCCAAGCAGGCGGAATCGGAGTTCCCGGTACGGCCCCGCCCCGAAATCGCTCAACCCCGCTCCCAGAATCCGACCCCCAAGCGGGCCCACAAAGCCCAGGGTGCGTCCCTCCAGCAGTCCGAAGCGTCGTTCCCATCCGATGCCGAGCGCGGCGGCTTCCGCAGGGCCGACCGGAGAGGCCCAGATCCGATCCAGAGGTCCGCCCAGCAAGGCGGCGGCCTCCCCCCAGAGCCGCTCGCCCCGGGTTATCTGCCCCTCGGCCGGGCCGGAAACCAGCATCCAGAACAGCAGCGGGAAAACTTGCACCCGAGCTCTAGGCACCGGAAATTTCTCCTGTATGCTCGAGCAGAGATGCCGCTCTTTGTGCATGCGTTACATGCGCATCGGAGTCGTGGCGCTGCTGTGCTGCGCCGGGTCGCTTCGGGCGCAGGAGCTGGTCTGTACGGTCTCCATCGATCTGCGCGCGCTGGAGGGTACGGGGGTGGAGTTTCTGCGGCAACTCAAGCCGCAGATCGAAGAGTACCTCAACGGGCGGGCCTGGACGCAGGACGCCTTCGAGCCCGGAGAGCGCATCGAGTGCACGCTTCAGCTCGTTTTCCTGGAGCGCAACGGGGACCAGTACACCGCCCAGCTCGCCGTATCCAGCCGCCGGCCCATCTACGGATCCGACCAGCAGACCGTAGTGCTGCAGATCCTGGAGCCCCGGTGGACGTTTCGCTACGTGCAGGGGCAGCCCCTCGTGCATAATCTGGATGAATTCGAGGAGCTCACCTCCACGCTGGACTTCTACGCCTACGTGATTCTGGGCTATGATTATGATACCTTCTCCTCTCAGGGGGGAACGCGCTTTTTCGAAATCGCCCGCCGCATCGTGGATCTGGCCCAGAGCAGCGGGGGTCCGCAGTGGAAGCCCGCAGCCGATCGGCAGAACCGCTACTGGCTGGTAAGCCAGCTCCTCGATGCCCGCCTGGTGCCGTTTCGCGAGGCGCTCTTTCAGTATCATTTCCAGGGGCTGGACGCCTATCTGGAGAACCCCGAGCAGGCCCGGGAACAGATCCTGGCCGCGCTGGAGCGGATCGCCGAGGTGTTCCGGGATGTATCCCGCCAGTATGTGCTGGATCTGTTCTTTACGGCCAAGTACCGGGAGATCACCGCCGCCCTTGAGGAGGCCTCTCTGGAACAGCGTCGGCGCGCCTACGAGATCCTGAGCGCGATCGATCCCGGACACAGCTCCGAGTACCGCAAACTCCTGGCTCGTCCTTGAATTATGCCTGCACGCCCTCTTCGTCCCGAAGAAACCTATCGAGCCACGGACACGCGAACGTGGCGTTTCCGGAGCACGGCGGCCCTGGAGTTCGATCCCGGTCTGATCGGCCAACCGCGCGCCCTGGAGGCTATTCAGCTGGCCGTGCGCATGCCGGGCTATCACCTCTACCTGGCCGGCCCGCCCGGGGTGGGCAAAGAGACGGCCATCCGGCGCGTGCTGCAGAACGTGGCGCCCAAGGAGCCCACCCCCGACGACTGGGTGTATGTGAACAACTTCCGCCAGCCCAACCGTCCGTTGGCCCTCCGGCTTCCGGCCGGATGGGCCCGGATCTTCGCCCGAGATCTGGAAGAGGCCGTCACGGCTATGCTCAAAGCCGTCACAGGCGCCCTGCTGGGGCGGGATTATCAGACCAAAAAGCGCAGACTGGAGGCCGAACTCGAACGCGCCGAGCAGGAGCGCCAGCACAGGCTTGAGGAGTTCCTGCGCCGCCGGGGATTTGCCTTCGTGGAAGGGGATTCGGGCACGTGGCTGGTCGTGCCGCTGGACAAACGGGGCCGGCCCATGAGTCCGAGTGCGCTCAAACGGCTCTCCCGGACCGATCGTCAGCGTCTGCAGCGCGTCTGGGCCGAGCTCCAGGAGGCCTACCGGGAGCAGGAACTGGAGCTTTTCCGCCGCTGGGAAGCGCTCCGAGAGCGCATCGATGAGCTCAACCTTTCCCTGGTGGAGAAGATCTCCGATTCCGTTATCCGCAAACTGCGTGAAAAATACCACCGCGTGCCCGATGTGCTGCGCTATCTGGATCTGGTTCAGGAGGATCTCACCCTGAGCGTGATCGATCGCCTCTATCGCGAGGAGCCCGAAGAGGAAAGCCCGAGCGAGGGGGAGAATCATGAGCCCCTGCGGCCGGGGTTTTTTGACTTATGGCGCCGCTACCGGGTCAACGTATTCATCGATCGCACCGGCCAGCAGGGTGCACCCGTCGAGCACGTGGCCAACCCCACCTACAACGGCCTGGTGGGACGGATCGAATACGAGTTCCAGTTTGGCGCCATGGTCACCGATTATACATACGTGCGACCCGGCGCTCTGCACTGGGCCAACGGGGGATACCTGCTCGTAGACGCCCATCAGCTGCTGCTCAATCCCTATGCCTATGAGGCGCTCAAGCTCACCCTCCAGACCGGTCAGATCCGGATTGAGCCCATCAGCCCGGAGCCGAGCATGGGCAACACCGTTTTTGTCGACCCGGAACCCATCCCCTTCGAGGGCAAAGTCGTGCTCATGGGCGATGAGAGCTATTACGATCTGCTCTACGCCTTCGACCCCGATTTCGGAGAACTTTTCCGGATCAAGGCGGAGTTCGATACCTCGGTCCGGCGCACCCCTGAGATGGAGCTGAGCTATGCGGCCTTTGTGCGCGAACTCTGCCGCGCCGAGGGCTTGCCCCACTGGACCCCGGGAGCCGTGGGCCGGCTCGTGGAACATGCCGCCCGCATGGTGGAGGATCAGGAGCGGCTCTCGACGCGCTTTTCCGAACTGGCCAGCCTGGTCCGAGAAGCCGCCTTCCGGGCTCGATCCCGGGCAGCCGGCCTGCGCCGGCGTGTACTTGTGGAAAGAGCCGACGTGGAGGAGGCGCTCCGGCAACGGCGATATCGATCCGGCCTCCTGGCCGAGCACCTGGAGGAGGCCTTCTGCCGGGATGTGCTCCTGATCAACACCGATGGCCGGCGCGTGGGAGAGATCAACGGGCTTACGGTGCTCGAACTGCCCGATCTGGAGCTGGGCTATCCGATCCGGATCACGGCCACTGTGCGCTACGGGCGCGGAGAGGTGCTCAACATCCTGCGTGAGGTGCGCCTGAGCGGGCCCATTCACGACAAGGGCGTGCTCATTCTGGAGGGCTATCTGGGACAGCAGTATGGGCTCTATCAGCCCTTGCCGTTCTCGGCCCGCATCGTCTTCGAGCAGCAATACGCCCGTATTGAGGGGGACAGCGCCTCGGCAGCCGAGCTGCTCGCCCTGCTTTCCGCCCTGGCCGACGTGCCCATTCGCCAGGATCTGGCCGTGACGGGCTCGATCAACCAGAAAGGGGAACTGCAGGCCGTTGGCGGCATCAACGAAAAAATCGAGGGCTTCTACCGCCTCTGCCGCCTCAGGGGGCTTACGGGGCAACAGGGGGTGATCATACCCGCCTCGAACGTACAACATCTCATGCTCGATGCGGAGGTGCGCCAGGCCCTGAGCGAGGGGCACTTCCACCTCTATGCGGCCCATACCATAGACGACTGCCTGGAGCTACTCAGCGGCATCCCGGCCGGAAAACCGGACGCCTCGGGGCGTTTCCCTCCGGATAGCTTCCACGGCCGCCTGATGGAGCGCCTTTTGCAGATCGAAGCGGAGGTGCAGGCCGCCCTGCGCCGGGCGCGTAGAGAGCTGGCTCAAAGGGCAAAAACCGCACAGAGAGCGCCATCTGAGGGTAACAGATCAGCACAGGAGGACTCAAGATGAAGTTCTTTCTCGATACGGCCAACCTGGAGGAAATCCGCCAGGCGGCCAGCTGGGGGATTCTCGACGGGGTGACGACCAACCCCACCCTGCTGGCCAGAGAAAACCCGCTTGACGTGCAGGAGCACCTCTACCGGATCTGTGAAATCGTGCAGGGTCCGGTCTCGGCCGAAGTGGTGGCCACGGATTACGAGGGGATGCTCGAAGAAGCCCGCGCCCTGGCCAGCCTGCATCCCCACATCGTCGTCAAGGTGCCCATGATCCGCGACGGGGTGCGGGCTATCCGCACGCTGGCTCAGGAGGGCATATCCACCAACTGCACGCTCGTCTTCTCTCCGGCGCAGGCCCTGGTGGCGGCCAAAGCAGGGGCAAGTTACGTAAGCCCCTTTGTCGGACGCCTCGATGATGTGGGCACAAGCGGTCTGGAGCTCGTGCGCCAGATTCTGACCATCTACAGCCATTACGGATTTGAGACCCGCGTGCTTGTGGCCAGCGTCCGGCATCCCATGCACGTGGTGGAGGCCGCGCTCATGGGGGCCGATGTGTGCACGATGCCCTTCAAGGTCCTCGAACAGCTCATCCAGCATCCGCTCACGGATGTGGGCCTGGAGCGCTTTCTGGCCGACTGGCAGAAGCGCCAGGTTTCTTCCGCTCCGTAGCGGATACGGTCCCAGCAGGCGGGGCCAGCCAGAGGGGGGCTTTTTTCGGAGGCGGACCCCGGCGCGGGATGGCGCCCCTTCCGAAACAGGACCCGAAGCGGAACCGCGGGGCAAAGAGCGCTTGACAGGGAACGGAGGGGGGGTTACCTTTGCATTTGCATAGTTGAGCAACAGTGCACATAATGAAACCCCCTACGTATCCGGCCTGCGTGGACAAGGCGGCCCTGGAGGCTGTTCGAGGCGCGATGCCCTCTGCTCAGGTGCTCGACACCATGGCGCTGTGGTTGGAGGCCATGGGGGATCGGACCCGTCTGCAGGTGCTTTTGGCCCTTCTGGATCGGGAGTGCTGTGTGCATGAGCTGGCGGCAATTGTGGGCCTGAGCGTGTCGGCGGTTTCTCATCAACTGCGCCGGCTCCGGGATCTGCGCTTGGTGCGCGCCCGCCGGCAGGGGCGGCTGGTGTACTATCGGCTCGATGATGCGCACGTGAGCTCCATCCTGCGCCTGTTGCGTGCGCATGCGGAGGAGGAGATGATATGAGCGCCTCCACTGTGCGTCTGCAGATGCCCGTCGAGGGTATGGATTGCGCCAGTTGCGCGCTGCGCGTAGAGCGAGCCCTGCAGGGGTGTCCCGGGGTGGAACGGGCGTATGTAAACTTCGCCACCGGGGAGGCCACCGTGGAGTGGCGTCCGGAAACCGCAAACCTGCAGGATATACTCCGCTCTGTGGAGCGGGCCGGATATCGGGTCCCCACCGAGCAACTTGAGCTGGAGGTGCCGGATATGACGTGCGCCTCCTGTGTGGCCCGCATCGAAGGACAGCTGAGTCGTCTACCCGGCGTGCTCGAGGCCCGGGCTGTGCTTCCCCTGCATCGGGTTCAGGTGCGTTACGTGCCGGGTCCGGTCGGTGCAGAAGCCATCGCGCGCACCATCGAGCGGCTCGGCTATACGGTGCACCGCCCCCCTGCCGAGCAGGAGGGCGAAAGCCGGGAGGAACGCCTCTATCGTAGCTACCGCAACCGGGTATTCGTGGCCGTCCTGCTCACCGCGCCGGTTTTTGTCATCTCCATGTGGCATCTGAGCTTTCCCGGTCATGCTTGGTTGCAGGCACTGCTCACCACGGGGGTGCTCTTTTGGGCCGGCAGGGGGTTTTTCTCCAGCGCCTGGCGCGCGCTCCGAGGGGGATCGGCCAATATGGACGTGCTCATCTCCATCGGATCCAGCGCCGCCTATGGCTACAGTCTCCTGGCCACGGTGGCCCCGGGATGGTTCCGGGCCTTCGGACAGGAGCCCCATCTGTACTACGAGACGGCCGCCTCCATTGTGACCATCGTGCTCATAGGAAACCTGCTGGAAAGACGCGCCGCGGCTCGGGCCAGCTCGAGTCTGCACGCGCTCATGCGTCTGGAGCCGCGCACGGCGCGCATTCGCCGGGACGGCCGGGAAGAGGAGGTGCCCGTAGGCCTGTTGCGCGAGGGGGACGTGGTGATCGTTCGACCCGGTGAGCGTATTCCCGTAGACGGCCGCGTCCTGGAGGGGCACTCCAGCGTGGATGAGTCTCTGCTCACGGGGGAGTCCGTTCCCGTGGAAAAAGGCCCGGGAGATGTGGTCTGGGCCGGAACGCTCAATCAGGCCGGGGCTTTCGCCTTCGAGGCCACTCGGGTAGGTGCCGATACCCGACTGCGGCAGATCATCCGCCTGGTGCGGGAGGCGCAGGGCTCAAAGGCCCCTGTACAGCGGCTCGCTGACCGGGTGAGCGCCTATTTTGTGCCCGTCGTGTTGGGCATCAGCCTGCTCACCTTCGTGGCCTGGCTTCTGTTGGGGCCTCCGGAGCACGCCCTGCGGTATGCGATCATGACCTCGGTGGCCGTGCTCATTATCGCCTGCCCCTGCGCCATGGGGCTGGCCACGCCCACGGCCATCATGGTCGGTATCGGGCGCGGGGCCGAGATGGGCATCCTCTTCAAAAGGGGGGAGGCCATCGAGCGTCTGGCGCGCGTCGATACGCTGGTGTTGGATAAGACGGGCACGCTCACCACCGGTGCACTGCGGGTCGTGGAGGCCATCCCGACCTCAGGGGTGGAGCTTGAGGAGCTGGCTTTCTGGGCCGGGGCGGCCGAACGGTTGAGTGAACATCCTGTGGGGCAAGCCGTCTGGCGCTGGGCTCAGGCTTTCGTCTCCTCGGTGCCGGAGCCCGAGGCCTTCCGGGCGCATTTCGGTCAAGGGGTGGAGGCGCGCCTGCAGGGCCAGCGGGTGCTGGTGGGGGCGCCGGACTGGGTGCTGAGCCAGAACGGATCGGATCCGACCCTTCAGGAGAGGGCCGCCTCTCTTGCCCGGGCGGGCCACACCGTGCTCGCCGTGCTCAGGGGGGATCGTCTGCTCGGCCTGCTGGGCCTGATCGATGAACCCAGAGCGGAGGCGCGGGAGGCGGTAGAGGCTCTGCGCCGGCTCGGGCTGGAAATCATCATGCTCACGGGCGATCAGCCCCAGGCGGCGGCCCGAGTGGCCGAGGCCGTCGGATGTGGGCGTTTCTACGCCCGGGTCTCCCCGGAAGAGAAGGCGGCCTATGTACGGCGCCTGCAGGCAGAAGGTCATCGGGTCGCCATGCTCGGCGACGGGATCAACGACGCCCCCGCCCTCGCACAGGCCGATGTGGGCATCGCCATGGGAAAGGGCGCCGATGTGGCCGCCGAATCCGCCTCCGTGGTGCTCTTGTCCGATGATCTGCGCCAGCTATCCCGGGCGGTACAGCTGGCCCGTCTGGTGGTGCGCACGATCAAGCAGAACCTTTTCTGGGCTTTCTTCTACAACACGGCCGCCATCCCCATCGCAGCCGGCCTGCTGTATCCCTTCTGGGGCGTGCTGTTGAGCCCCATGATCGGAGCCGCGGCGATGGCCCTTTCGGATGTGATGGTGATCGGCAATTCCCTCCGGTTGCGCCTGCGCCATCTGCGCTGAGCGTCCGCCTCCGTTCTGTAACGCGTCCCCTTGAGAGCGCATCCTAGGGACAGTTGTGTGCCGTACAGGGGAGGGAAAGTCATCATGCGCTCGGGATGGCTCCTGGGAGCTCTGTCTCTTCTCGTCGTAGATGTTGCCTCGGCTCAGCCCGTCGTACTCTGGCGGGAGACCTTCGACCAGGCCACAAAACCCGCGCTTCCGCCGGGATGGACAGGGGCGGGTTCCGGATGGAAGACGGACGATCAGGCGCCCAGTCCGGGTTCCGGAGGGCTCAATCTCACGCACAACGTGCAGAATGCGGGGCAGGTCATAACGCCTGTTCTGGATCTCCGAGGCGCCGTGAGCGCGGAGTTGCGCTACTGGGTGCGAACTTCCCAGCTTGCTAAAACGCTCACCATCCGGGCCTCCGTAAATGGAGGGCCTTTTTCCGTATCTATCGCCTCCGGAGAGGCTACGATACCCTCCGAGGTCGGCACCTACCAGGAGCGGGTCTTCGCCCTGCCGAGCGATCTGCTCGGTCAGGGGCAGGTGCGCCTGCAGCTGGAGACCGCTGGCTCCGGTACCTTGCGCGTAGACGATATCGAATTGCGCGTTACGGCTCCGCTTGCGGAGGTGAGCGCAGAGGAGGTGGACTTCGGCTTCCTGTCCCTGGGGCAGCTTGCCGAGCGGGAGCTTGAAGTGCGCAACAGGGGAAACCAGCCGCTGCTGCTTGGAACACCCGAACTCTCCGGATCCGGGTTTTCCATTACGCCCGAGGGGGCCGTATCCCTGGATCCCGGCGGTGCCCAGCGGTACGTGCTCCGTTTTCGGCCCTCCGGGGCGGGTTCCGTATCCGGGCAGGTGCGCTGGACGCACAACGGGCCTCGTTCGCCCATCGTGGTGGCGCTTCGGGGCGGGGGCCTGGATACGACAAACACGCTTGGCTTCGCACAGGATACGAGTTCCGTCTTCGAGGAAAGCCCGTTGCAGCTGGGGCTCGTGCTCCTCTACGCCGACAGCATACCGCTCGGGGCCGTGCAGGTGGATATTCGCTACGATCCGGATCGGCTCGCCTGGGAGGCCCTGGAGCCGGCCCCGGGTTGGGGGGCGGGCTGGCAGTTTCAGGCGCGGGATTCGACCGGACGCGTACGCCTGCTGCTCTTCGATCCCTCCGGATCTGGGCTTCCGCCAGGCACGTACAGGCCCTGGATCCTGTTGCGCTGGCGTGTGCGATCCCTTCCCCAGGGGGTCGGGGAGCATCGTAGCACGATTTCCCTGGAGGGCCTGCTGGGGGCGCAGGCCCGTCCCGATGGGCGCACGGCTCCCCTTGCGCTCGGCATGGATCGGCATCTTGTGCGCATACGCGCCCGGTATGCGGAGGCCGTGGCCACGGTGGATTCGCTCGATCTGGGTTCTGTCGCCGTGGGGGATACGGCCCGAGCCACGTTCGCTGTTCGTAATCCGGGCGGTTCCCGGACCCTTGAGATCCAATCTGTTTCAAGCACGAACGCGCTCTTCTCCGTTGAGCCCACTCGGGCCCTCGTTGCCCCGGGGGAGGAGGCCCTGTTTACGGTGCGCTTTGTTCCCACGCTGAGGGACTTTGGTCCACAACGGGCGCGGCTTCGCCTCCTGCATGACGGGCTGGGAGGGACGCTGGAGATACCCGTCTCCGCAAGGGGCACGCACGGCCGAGGAGATGGAAGCGGAGACGGGCAGGTGAACGTCGTCGATGTGACGGGCCTCATCGATGCCGTTCTGGGCCGCAGCGGGATCGAAACACGTCTCCGGAGGGCGCTGGATCTGTATCCGTTTCCGGAGGGGGATGGGAAGTTGGACGTGCGGGATCTCGTCGTGCTTGTGCAGGCCATCCTGCGCGGCAGGTGGCCGGATGAGCTTCCCCTGCCAGCCGTTTACGGCCCGAGTGCGCCCCCTGCGGTGCTTTCTTCGGAGCCGGTTCGTTTCCTGTTGCGCACCTCCACAGAGGGGCTCTCCGTGGAGCTCGAATCCAGCACGCCCCTGCGGGGCATAGAGCTTCATTTCCGCCTGTCGGGGGCCGCAGGCCTGGAGGCGGTCCGGGTGGATTCCAGCCTGGGTCCCGGGCTCTGGATCGGGTACCGGCCCGAGGCCGGCGAGTACGTTTTTCTGTGGGCGGCCCTGGACGGGCAGGCCCGCGCTCCGGGCGGGTACGGCCTGGGTTTTATCGACCGGCCCGGCCTGAGAACTCCTGCGGTGACCGTGCGCACGGCCATAGCGGTGGATGCAAGCGGCCAGACGGTGCCCGTTTCCTGGACCGTGGGGGGTGCCGTGGGGACGGAATCCCCCTCGGAGCGCCCGCAGAGGTGGCGGATCGGCGTCCCCTATCCGAATCCCTTCACAGGCCCGGAGCTGCTGATCCCCCTGGACGTGCCCCAAAGCGCGCAGGTGCGGGTTTGGATCTTTGATTCTCTGGGCCGGCGTGTGCGCTTGCTTCTGGAGGGCATGCTGCATCCGGGTCGCCATCTGGTGCGCTGGGATGGTCGTTCCAGCTCGGGTGTTCCGGTCGGACCGGGCCTCTACGGGGTGCGCCTGGAGGCGGGCTCCCTGCGTCTGGAGCGGGCCTTTCTGGTGGGGCCGCGGCGATAGCTCGCGCCGGCGAAAATTGACATTCTCGCCCCCCGTGCTGTAGCTTGCCCTGGACTTTGCGCGAAAGGAATTGACCATGTTCGGTCTCGGCACGGGGGAGCTGATTTTAATTTTCCTGGCCATCCTGCTTCTGTTCGGCGCCAAGCGCATCCCGGAGATCGCCCGGGGGCTGGGGACCGGGATCCGGGAGTTCAAGCGCGCCACGCGGGAGATCCAGGATGAGCTCCACAGGCCCGTAGACCGGATCGAGCCCCCGCGTCCTCAGGGGGCAGGCCCGGATGATCCGGCCGAAAGGCGACCGGCTTCTTCTGGATCGGGTTTGTGACTCCTATGACGTCCTACGGTGCCGTACGCGCCGCGCTCGAGCGGGGAGACCTTCATCTGCGCGAGCGGGTGGAAGCTTTTCTGCAGCGTATCAACGCGCGCAATCCGGAATTGAACGCCCTCCTGGAGGTGTGGCCCGATGAGGCCCTCCGCGAAGCGGATCGCATTCAGGAGCGCATCCGCCGCGGGGAGGCCGGGCCGCTGGCCGGCATGGTGCTGGTCATCAAGGACAACATTGCCGTCCGGAATCACCGGCTGACCTGTGCCTCCCGTATGCTGGCCTCTTTTGAAAGCCTCTATGATGCCACGGTGATCGCCCGGCTTCGGGAGGCCGACGCCCTGCTTATCGGCAAGGCGAACCTGGATGAGTTCGCGATGGGCTCCTCGAACGAGAACTCCGCCTTCGGGCCCGTGCGCAACCCGCACAGGCCGGAGTATGTGCCGGGCGGCTCTTCGGGGGGCAGTGCGGCCGCCCTGGCCGCCGGCTTCTGTGACGCCGCGCTGGGTTCCGATACGGGGGGATCGATCCGACTGCCCGCCGCGCTCTGCGGGGTGGTGGGGCTTAAGCCCACCTACGGACGCGTCTCCCGCTTCGGGCTGGTCGCCTTCGCCTCTTCTCTGGACTGTATCGGGCCCATGGCCTCTTCCATTGAGGATGTGGCCCGGGTGCTGGAGGTGATCGCCGGATTCGATCCGCAGGACAGCACCTCCATGCCCCGTCCCGTTCCCCGGTATACGGACTTCCTCCAAAAGCCGGAGGTGCGCCGATGGCGCATCGGTTTGCCTCGGGAGTACTACGCCGAGGGGTTGGATCCCGAGATCCGCAGCGCCCTGGAAGCGCTTGCCGGTGATCTGGAACGAGCCGGGGCCCGAATCCAGGAGGTCAGCCTGCCGCATACGGAGTACGGAATCGCCACCTACTACATCCTGGCCACGGCGGAGGCCTCCTCGAACCTGGCCCGTTACGATGGGATCCACTACGGCCACCGGGCTTCCATGGAGGCCGTCATGGCTTCCCTGCAGGAAGAAGCACGCCAGGTGCGCGCGGAGCTGGAGCGCGCCCGGGCGCGGGGAGATGAAGAGGCCATCCTCCGATGGACCGAGCGGCTGGAAAATCAGGACAGCCCGCTTGTGCGCCTCTACAAGCTTTCTCGCACCGAGGGGTTCGGAACCGAGGTCAAACGGCGCATCATGCTGGGCACCTACGTGCTCAGCGCGGGCTATTACGAAGCCTACTACGCCAAGGCGCAGCGCGTCCGTCGGCTCATCCAGAGCGATTTTATGCGCGTTTTCGAAGAGGTCGACGTCCTGCTGACCCCTCCGACGCCCACTCCGGGATTTCGCCTGGGTGAGCGTCTGGAGGATCCGCTCAAGATGTATCTGGCCGATGTCTACACGGTCACGGCCAACCTGGCGGGCATCCCCGCGCTGGTCCTGCCCATTGGATGGCATTCGGAGGGCCTGCCCATAGGGGCCCAGCTTATGGGTCGGCCCTTTGAGGAAGAACGCCTTCTTGAGATCGGGCGCGTGGTGGAAACCCTCTGCGGCACGGCGGCGTAAGCCCGCCCCGAAAGGCGCACTCCGGAGGATCGGGCATGCTGGCCCCCACCGCGCTGGAAATTCTGGCCCACATCGGTCGATACAGCCTCTTGATCGGGCGAGCTTTTCGCTCCGTGGGGGAATGGCGTACGTACTGGTCGGCTTTCTTCCTGCAGGCCGTTCGCATCGGGCTCGATTCCCTGCCGATTGTGATCCTGGCGGCCGCCTTCTCCGGGGCTGTGACCACGGTGCAGACCGCCTACCAGCTCGTCTCGGGGCTTGTGCCCCGGTCGGTTATCGGCAGTATCGTCACGGAGTCCGTTATTCTTGAGCTCGCCCCCGTGATCTCGGCCCTTGTGCTGGCCGGCCGCGTGGGGGCGCGTATTGCGGCCGAACTGGGCACGATGCGCGTGACCGAACAGATCGACGCCCTGGAAGTGATGGGCCTCAATGCCGTCTCCTTTCTCGTGTTGCCCCGCGTGCTGGCTGGCCTGCTCATGTTTCCCGTGCTCATCACGGCCGCCGCCGTCGTGGGCATCGCCGGAGGGCTTTTGGCCGGGATAGTGTCTGGAGAACTGCCCCCGGCCGAGTTTCTGCTCGGGGCGCGCAGCTTTTTCAAGCCTTTCGACGTGGTCTTTATGCTCATCAAGGCCTTCACGTTCGGGTTTCTGGTGACTTCCATCAGCTGCTATCAGGGCTACTACGCCTCCGGGGGGGCCGAGGGAGTGGGACGGGCCACCACGCAGGCGGCTGTGGTGTCCTGTATCACCGTGCTGCTGGCCGACTACCTGCTGGCTAACCTGCTTCTGTAGCTCGATATGGGCCGGGAAAATCACAGCCCCCAGGCGCGCATCCGGGTTGAAAAGCTGGAGAAGAGCTTCGACGGACAACCTGTGCTTGCCGGGGTTGATCTGGAGATCTATCAGGGGGAGACGTTCTGCATCATCGGCAAGAGCGGGACCGGCAAGAGCGTTCTGCTCAAGCATCTGGTCGGCTTGCTTACACCCGACAGGGGAACGGTCTGGGTGGACGGGGAGGATATTTTCCGGGTTCCCTATGGGCGGTTGCGCCAGATCCGGCGCAAGTTCGGGGTGCTGTTTCAGGGCGCGGCGCTTTTCGACTCCCTCACGGCCGAGGAAAACGTAGCCTTTCCTCTGCGCATGCTTGGGGATCGCCGTCTCGGCGAGGCGGAGATTCAGAAGCGGGTTCGCCGCTGCTTGGCCGAGGTGGGGCTGGAGGATATGGGGCACAAGTACCCGGCCGAACTCTCCGGAGGCATGCGCAAGCGCGTGGGCCTGGCCCGGGCCATCGCCCTCGAGCCGGAATTCATCCTGTATGATGAGCCCACCTCGGGCCTGGATCCGGAGACCGCGCAGACGATCAACGAGCTCATCCGCAAACTCGCCCGGGAGCTGGGGGTCACATCCATTGTGGTCACGCACGATATGCACAGCGTGCTGGAGATCGCCGATCGGGCCGGGCTGCTTTATGAGGGCCGTATGCACTGGGTGGGCACTATCGAGGAGATGCGGCGCAGTCAGGACCCCATCCTGCTGCGTTTTGTCAAAGCCAGCGAATATCAGCTATGAGCCGGAGAGAGGAAATGCTCAGGCGCTATCGCAACGAGATCCGGGTGGGAGCGGCCGTCGTGCTCTCGGCCCTTGCCCTGTATGCGGGGGTTTTGTTTCTGCAGGACATCCCCCTCTTCGGGGGGGCTTATACGGTCACGGCTCTGTACGAAAAAGTCGACGGTCTGCTCGTCGGCAGTCCTGTACAGATCGCCGGGGTCAAGGTGGGCTCTGTGGCCCGCATGGAGCTCGGTCCCGAAGGGGTGCGCGTGCACCTGCGCATCGACGGCGGGGTGCGCATCCCCCGCGACAGCCGCGCGCTCATCATTAGCACGGACCTGATCGGCACCAAAGCGGTCTCCATCCTCCTCGGGGACGACCCTCAGCCGCTGGCTGACGGAGGCCAGCTGGCAGGAGAATACGACGAGGGGCTGGCCGGTCAGCTGCAGCGCGAGGCGCAGCCGATCGTGGAGCGGACAACCAGAACCCTGGATCACCTGAGCAACACGCTCCGCGAGCTGGAGCTTCTCCTCCGGCAGGGAGGACGGGAGAACCTGGGGGGTACGCTGGAGCACCTCCAGCTGGCCACGGCCACGCTGAGCGCGGTCCTGCAGCGCCGCGCCGGAGATCTGGAACAGACGATCGAGGCGCTGCGCAGAACGGCCGAACACAGCGCGGTAGTCACCGACCCGGACCGGATCGACAGCCTGGAGGCCGCTCTGCGGGCCAATCTCGACGCCCTACAGCGCCTCACCCGGGAACTGCAGCAGGGCGGGGAGCACCTGAACGCGATTCTGCGCAAGATCAACGAAGGGCAGGGCACCCTGGGCCTGCTGGTAAATGATGAGCGCCTCTACCGGAACCTGGATTCCACCCTGCTCGCCCTCAGACGTCTGAGCGAAGATGTGCGGCAAAACCCCGGACGGTACCTGCGGGGGATAGTGCGCCTGTTTTAACTCCCCCGGCTGGAGGCGGGGGAACGGCGGTGCTCAAGCACCCAGGATCGAATGTAGTCCGTGATCTCCCGCATGGGCGTGCCGGGGGGAAAGAGCCGGCCCACGCCCATGGCCTCCAGGCGGGCGGCGTCTTCGGGGGGGATTGTGCCCCCTCCGGTCAGAAGCACGTCATCGAGCCCGTGCGCGCGCATGAGCTCCAGCACGCGGGGAAAGATGGTCATATGTGCGCCGCTCAGGCTGGAGATTCCGATCACGTCCACGTCTTCCTCGATGGCCGTGCGCACAACGGCCTCGGGCGTCTGCCGCAAGCCCGTGTAGATGACCTCCATGCCCGCATCCCGCAGAGCGGCGGCGATGACCCGCGCGCCCCGGTCATGTCCGTCCAGGCCGACCTTGGCGATCAGTACGCGGATGGGCCGTTCGCGTTCGCGCATCAAAAAACAATATATCATCGCGCCCGGAGGGTGAGCAAGCCGGACTCGGTGCGGCAGGGCCCCTATCCGGAAGGGCGGCCGCGAGAGGCTTGTTCGGTCTTCGATCGCGACGTAGTTTTGTGCTGGAGTGCGGGAGCCTGACGGTGGAAAAAACCTCTCCTTCTCCCTCTGTGCTCGGATGGGGTGCCACAGGCGTGGCGCGTCTGGCCACCCTGGTGGGCCTTTTTTCCCTCCTGGTACCCTTTGTTCGTCTCTCCTACCGGAGCCTCAATGAGGCCTTTGTGGGACGCCTTCCGGATCCGCTGGCCATTCCGGGGCGCTGGATACCGGTCGACGTGCTGGATTGGCGCAGCGGATACAGCGCGCTGGACGTGGTGCGCTGGTTGCCCGCCTTGCAGGAGCTGGCCCCGAGTATGGGGCTCAAGGAGTGGACCTTTGCCGTCGGGCCGTTGTGGTGGACGATCTCTACGCTCCTGCTCCTGCTTTTCGTGCTTCTGCGCAGGCCTATGCCCCCGTTTCTGGGTGATCTGGTGGCGCTTGTTCCCCTGCTCTATGGGGCCTTGCTGTTCCTGTTGTGCTGGATCTGGTACGGCGGGCCGCTTTTGTTCTTTTCCCTTACCTCCTGGGGGTTCTGGCTGGGTCTGGTGGCTTTCCTGGTCGGTTCGGCCAGTCTGGCGCGCACATGACGGTCGCTGTACTGCAACCGCTCCTCTCCGCGCTGCAGGCGCAGGCCGCCGCAGAGCTCCTGGCCGGGCACCTGTATGCGGTGCGTCAGGCCTGCAGGGCCGATCCTCTGCTTGTGGTGTTGCCGGAGTACTGGTATGTGCCGCAGGAGCCGGAACCCTGGTGGCGGTCGTTCCCGTACCGATGGCTCAGGGATCGGGCCCGCGAGCTGGGGATTTATCTCGTGGGCGGATCGGTGCCCGTGCGCGAGGAGGAGGGACGGATCCGCAATCGGGCGCTCTGTTTCGGCCCGGACGGCCAGATGCTCGGCTACTACGACAAGCGCCGGCCTATGGAGCATGAGCGTCAGCGGGGGGTAGAGCCCGGCCAGGGGGCGAGTTGCTTTTCCATAGGAGCCTGGCGTGTGGGGGTGCTCATCTGCGCCGACCTGTGGGATGGGACGCTCATCCCGGAGGGTGTGGACCTGCTGGTCGTGCCGGCCGATACGGTCGTGCTGCACGCCGGACGCCGGGCCTACGCGCGTCGACTCTGGCATGCCCTGGCGCTGGTGCGGGCTCAGGAACGGCTCTGCGTGGTGGCCGTCAGCGACCGTGCCCGCTACTGGGACGGCCGGCGCGGGGCCGGCGGGGCGAGCGCGATCGTCGACCCTGCGGAGGCCGCACCCGGGCGGGTGCGCTGGGGGGAGCTGATGAAAACCCTGCCCCGGGGTCGGCCCGGATGGCTCTACAAAGAACTCGACCGAAAACGCCTCGAAGCGTTTCGCGCCTACCGGCGGGCAAGAGGGCTCGCGCTGCCCGACGGCGGAGGGGCTTTGCGGGGGGTGGGGGAAATCCCCTAACTTCTCAGCTCGGGATTTTCGGAATACGGGCATGGAAGCGCATTCGGGCCAGAGCATAACCCCGGCATGGGAGGCGGTCGCGCTGGAACGGCCCGCCCGACTGCACCGACAGCGCGCCTCCTATCGCATCGGGGTGCCCCGGGAGGTGGCCAACGAGGAACGGCGCGTCTCTCTGGTGCCTTACGCCGTGGGGGTGCTGGTGGCTAACGGACATCAGGTCTTTGTGCAGAAAGGCGCCGGGCTGCTGAGCCGCTACGAGGATCGCGAGTACGTCGAGCTCGGCGCAGAGATCGCCCTCTCGGCCGAAGAGCTCTACGAGAAAAGCGAGATCATCGTCAAAATCGCCCCGCCCACCCCCGAGGAATACGTCCTTTTCCGAGATGGACAGGTCCTGCTGTCGGCCGTGCACCTGGGGGTAACGCCGCCGGATTTCTTCCGCCTCCTGGTGGATCGCAACGTGACCGGGATCGGCTATGAGTTCATCCAGGACGCCGAGCACTCCTTCCCCCTGGTGCGCATGATGCACGAAATCGCCGGCAGCCTTTCCGTCCAGATCGCCGCCCACTACCTGGAGAGCCCCCAGGGCGGGCAGGGCATCGTCCTCGGGGGCATATCCGGGGTGCCGCCGGCCACGGTGGTCATTCTGGGCGCCGGCACGATCGCCGAATATGCCGCGCGCACAGCGCTGGGGTTCGGCGCGCAGGTCGTGATTCTGGACGATAACCTGTCGGCACTCCGCCGCATCGAGAACGCGCTGGACAGGCGGGTGATCACGGCCATGGCGAACACGGAATACATCGCGCGCGCGGTTCGTTCGGCCGATGTGCTCATCGGAGCCGTGATGCGCTCCGGATATCGGGCCCCGATCTGGGTTACCGAGGCCATGGTGGCCTCTATGAAGCCCGGATCTGTGATCGTGGACGTGGTCATCGACCAGGGCGGTTGCATCGAGACGAGCCGACCCACCACGCTATCGCGCCCCGTCTACGTCGAGCACGGGGTGATCCACTACTGCGTGCCGAATATGCCCGCCGCCGTGGCCCGAACGGCTTCGCTGGCGCTTACGAACGTACTGCTACCTCTCCTGCTGGAGATCGGGGAGGCGGGCAGCCTCAACGATGCGCTCTGGCGCAGCGTGAGCCTGCGTTCGGGCACCTACGCCTACCGCCGCTACATTACGAAAAAGCACCTGGCCTCTCAGCTCGAACTGCCCCATCGGGATATCGAACTGCTCATCGCCGCGGGGATCTGATCCGCAGAGGCGCTTCCGGCCAGGCCAGCCGCAGCAGGGCGATACCCACGGCGCGCGCGGCCCAGGCCATGCGGAACGGCTCCCGGTCCGTGGTCAGTTCCGGCACATCGAGCGAGGAGTGATAGTAGCGCGAATAGTCGATCCAGACCGTATCCGGAGGTCCCCAGCCCGGCGTCTGGGGTAATCGGGCCGGACGGTTCCAGGCCGCCGTGTAGATCGTCGTCGAGGGAATGCGGATCGCCTCCGCGCCCGGAAGCGAGAGCCGATCGCGCAGGTAATCGGGCAGGAAGACGTAGGAGTCCGTTCCCCCCTGGCTCGGATTGGTGTAGGCTTCCTCCCAGAAGCCGGGCTTTCCGGCATAGGTGCGGCCGATCTGCTCCAGCAGCCGCAGGATGGGCTCGTTGTGCGGGATGTCGTTGGATTCAAAATACAGGGCGCGCCGCTGAGCCCCCGTGCCCACCTGATCGAAGTTGAACACCCCGCGCAGGAGCCCGAGTCGGCCCGCCTCGAATTCGGTGCGCACGAACGCCTCCGTGGAGGCGTATTCGCTTCCCCAGATGGCAAACCGGATCGTGTATCGGGGTCTGGGTAGCTGGCCCGAGCGCACCTGTTCGGCGAGTACGCGCGCGATCTCCAGCGTAGCGGCCACCCCGGAGGCGTTGTCATCCGCCCCCGGCCCGCCGGAATCCCCGTCCCCGTGCGCGCAGACCAGATAGTAGTCCGGCTCCTGGCCGGCCAGCGTGGCCACCACCGTCCAGGGGCTTCTGTGGCTCCGGTGCGCACGCAGGAAAAAGGCGATCCAGACGGGCTCGTTCCGAGCCAGCCGCTCCCGGATCCAGTCCCCGTCACGGCGGGCCAGGCAGAACATGGGGATGGCGTTGCTTTCTCGGGCCGGCAGGCGGCTGATGAAGGCCCATTCCGTGTACGCCCCCTCCCAGCGGGGCGCATCCGTGAGCAGGGCCACAGCCCCCCGGGCCACGAGCGTGTCGTAGAGGGCCGTCGGGTTCCGGCCCAGGCCCTCGATGAGCACGGCCTTGCCGCGCACCTCCGGGATCGGCCCCTCCGGGGGCAGGAGCACCACGGCGACCGAGTCCCCCTCTCCGCTCGGCGAATACGGAGCCGGCCAGGGATGGCTCAGCGTGCGCGCCTCCGGGGAGAGCACGCGCACGGCAAACGTATCGAACCACCAGCTCAGCCGGGGAGGATCGATCCGGATTTCCGCCTCCAACCCCATGGCCCGAAAGGCGCCCAGCAGATAGGAGGCGCTCCGTTCATTGGATGGGCTTCCGCCCAGCCGATGGCCGAAGCCCACCAGGTCGCGTACCACGCGGGCCAGATGGGCCTCGTCGACCCGACGAATGTATTCGCGCTCCCGTTCGCTCTGGGGCCAGGCCTCATGGGCCCCCAGGCCCAGCAGCAGAGCGCAGAGCAAGAGGCGTTTCATGGTAGCTCCTCGTATTCGGCATCCTCTATCGGCTTCCGATTCGGCTGGGGTCTGGAGAGCAGGTAACGCACGAACCGGTAGGCGAAATACAACAGCGCGATCCAGAAGAACAATCGAGCCATGGGGCCCCTCTTATCCGGACAGGGTAAGATACTCCGTGCCCCGGTGCGGACGGTAGAGGATCTGCTCCAGAAGCAGGTCGCGGTCCCGGGGGTGGTGGACAAAATCCAGCTCCGTGACGTCCACGATGAGCAGGGGCGAGCGTCGATAGCGGAGGAAGTGGAAGTCGTAGGCCTGGGCGAGCGCCTCCAGGTATTCTCGGGAGATGTGCTGCTCATAGGGCCGTCCCCGCCGCCGGATGTTCTCCAGAAGCCGATCCACGCTTGCCCGCAGGTAGACGACCAGGTCCGGGATGGGAACCTGGGTGACCATGAGCGCAAAAAGCGCCTCGTAGAGGGCCAGCTCCTCGCCCTGCAGGTTCAGGTGGGCGAAGATGCGGTCTTTGTCAAAGAGGTAATCGCTGACCACCTGGTGGGCGAACAGATCGAGCTTGCGCAGCTCCAGCTGCTGTCGGTAGCGGCTGGCCAGGAAGGCCAGCTGGGTATGAAAGGCATACCGGGCGGGGTCTTCGTAGAACCGGGGCAGAAAGGGGTTTTCTTCGAAGGCCTCCAGAATGAGCCGGGCCTCGAGCCGATCGGCCAGCAGGCGGGCCAGACTCGTTTTCCCCGCCCCGATGACGCCTTCGACGGCTATGTAGCGCAGTTCTACCGGTAAAGAGGGTGGCATAGCAGGTGGGCTCCATCGACCACGGCCAACGGCATATGGCCCACTCGGGCGCGCAGCTCCCGGAACGAAAGTCCGGTGACGGGATCCCGCCCCTCGGGCAGCAGCTCGAGCAGGGGCTCGAGCACGAAGGCGCGCTCCCGCATCCGGGGATGGGGCAGCTGCAGGCGATCCGAAACGGAAACCCGATCCGCGTACAGCAACAGGTCCAGATCGATCACCCGGGGGGCCCAGCGGGGTCGATCGGCGCGACGACCCATGCGGGCCTCTATGGCAAGCAGCGCATCCAGCAGGGGTTCGGGCTCCAGGTCGGTCCAGATTTCCCAGACCTGGTTGTAGAAATACGTCTGGGAGGGGCCGTGGGGAGGGGATTCGTACGTTCGGCTGCGTCGGAGCAACCAGACGCCGCGGGTGCGCGCAAGCATCCGGGCGGCTCTTTCCAGATTGCCCTCCCGATCTCCCAGGTTCGACCCTACCCCGATGTAGGCCGCCGGCATCGGTACACAACCTCGGCGTAATCGCACACACCCCCCACGGGCGGATTGGGTTTGCGGACCCGGACCTCGACCGAAAACGTCCGGGGAAAGGCCTCCAGCACGGCGTGGGCGATGCGCCAGGCCAGGCGCTCCAGAAGCCGGAACCGGTTTTCCAGCACCATCTGGCCTACGAACCGGTAGAGGCGCTCATAATCGACCGTTCGGGCCAGATCATCGCTCCGGGCCGCCTCTTCGATGTCGAGCTCCAGCTCCAGATCCACCTCGTAGCGACCGCCCAGGGCGTGCTCTTCGGCAAAGGCGCCATGGTGAGCGTAAAAGACCGCGTTGATGAGGCGAACGGTGGCCCGATGCACGGTTGGGGAAGCCGTCTTCTGGTCCTGTGAATTTACGCCCATCCCCGGCGGAGAGCCAAGCCCCGGAGCCGGGGGCTATCCTTGCACGGCAGGAAGAGGGGTTTCTATTTTGCCCTCGCTTGCAAACCCCGGAACACATCGCCATGGCACGCAGAAGGCAGAACGCGCTCGGCGCCAATGGGAACGGGGAGGTGACCACCCTGCCCGCAGCCGCGCGCATAGAAGAGTTTGACCGCGAGCAGTTGCTCCGGTTCTACCGGACCATGCTCACGGCCCGGCGCCTGGATGAAAAGATGCTCATGCTGCTCAAGCAGGGCAAAGGCGCTTTTCACATCGGCACTTCTGGACACGAGGCCGTGCAGGTCGCCCTGGGGGCCAATCTGATTGCGGGCAAGGACTGGGTCTTTCCCTACTACCGGGACCTGACGCTGGTGCTTCAGCTGGGCATGCGCCCGGAGCACGCCCTGCTGGCGCACCTGGCCAAGGCCGAAGATCCCAGCTCCGGCGGCCGGCAGATGCCGGAGCACTTCAGCTATCCGGAGCTGCGCATCGTCTCCCCGTCGAGTTCTGTGGGCAACCAGCTATTGCCCGCCGTGGGTTGCGCCATGGGCATCCGGCGGCTCGGGCTCGATGAGGTCGTCTACACGGGCATCGGGGAGGGGGGAACAAGCCAGGGCGTATGGCATGAGGCGCTCAACTGGGCGGCGCGCGAACGGTTGCCTGTGCTTTTTGTGGTGCAGGACAACAAGTACGCCATCAGCGTGCCCGTCTGGCAGCAGACGGCCGGAAGCGGGGAGTGGAGCGGCATTTCCCGCATCGCGCGCGGCTACGAAGGGGTGAGCGTGATGGAGTTTGACGGCACGGACTTCTTCACCTCCTGGGCCGTGGCCCGGGAGGCCGTTGCCCTGGCCCGGTCCGGGAAGGGGCCCGTTGTGCTCCACGCCCATGTGGTGCGCCTGTTGCCGCATTCCTCCAGCGACGACCACCGCAAGTACCGCTCCGAAGAGGAACTGGAGGCGGATCGGCGGCGCGACCCCATCCGGCGTCTGGAGGAGGCTATGCTCCGGGTCGGGCTAATTGAGGAGGCGGAATTGGAGGCCCTGCGCGCCGAGGTGCGTCGTCTGGTCGATGAGGCGGCCGACTGGGCCGAATCTCGCCCCGATCCGGACCCGGCCACGGTAAAGCGGCATGTCTTCTTCGAAGGCACCCTGGAGCTCACCTACGAAGCCTCCGAGCCCTCAGGGGAGCCCATCGTCATGGTGGATGCCATCAACCACGCCCTGCATGAGGAGATGGCCCGTGATACGCGCATCCTCGTCTACGGGGAGGACGTGGCCGGACCCAAAGGCGGGGTCTTTACCGCCACGCGCGGGCTTACGGAGCGTTTCGGACCGGATCGGTGCTTCAATTCCCCGCTGGCTGAGGCCTCCATTATCGGCACGGCCATTGGCCTGGCCCTGCGGGGCTTTAAGCCTGTCGTTGAGATCCAGTTCGGCGACTACATCTGGCCGGCCATGTCGGAGCTGCGCAACGGGCTTTCCGTGATCCGATACCGGTCCAACGGCGGCTGGGAGGCGCCCGTGGTGGTGCGCGTGCCCGTGGGGGGGTACATCCACGGGGGACTCTGCCACAGCCAGAACATCGAGGCCACCTTTGCCCACTTTCCGGGCTGGTATATCGCCTTTCCCTCCAACGCCGCCGATGCCAAAGGGCTGCTCAAGACGGCGATCCGGCTGCGCGATCCCGTGCTGTTTCTGGAACACAAGGGCCTCTATCGGCATGCGGCCGCGCGTCGGCCTGAACCGGATGCGGACTATCTGGTGCCCTTCGGCAAGGCAGCCGTGGTGCGTCCGGGCCGGGATCTGACCGTGGTCACCTATGGGCTTGTGCTCTACATGGCGCTGAATGCGGCCAAACGGCTCGCCCAGGAAGAGGGCATCGAGGCCGAGGTTATCGATCTGCGCACGATCGTGCCCCTGGATATGGAGACCGTCTTCGCCTCGGTGCGCAAAACCGGACGGGTGCTCGTGCTGCATGAGGACGTGGAATTTGTGGGGTTTGGCGCCGAGATCGCCGCGCAGATCGCCGATCAGGCCTTCGAGTACTTGGACGCGCCCGTGCGCCGACACGCCGGGCAGTTTACGCCCATTCCCTATGCGGATGTACTGGAGCGGGCCGTCCTGCCGCAGGAAGAGACCGTATACCGGGCCATGCGCGATCTGGCCCGATACTAAATGGGGAGGAAGCGGCCCATGAAAGCCCGGGTCATCAGTCTGGTTTTCTCCGCCCTGTTGCTGGGGGCGCTCTTTACGCTCGGCCTGCGCGCCGAAGGTGAGGAGCGACCGCTCGGAGAGGGCAAGGCCAGGGTTGAGAAGACGACGCACAACTTCGGGGTGGTCTACGAGGGCGAAGAACCCCGCTATACGTTTCAGATCGAGAACGTGGGCACCGGACCCCTGCGCATTCTGGCCGTGCAGCCCTCCTGCGGGTGCACGGCTCCGGAATGGACGCGCGAGCCCATCCCGCCCGGCGGGGTGGGGGCGGTGACGCTGGCCTTCGACTCCCGCGGCCGTCCCGGACCGTTTCGCAAGTCCGCCGTCGTGGTCACCGACGGCGAGCCGGCCCAGATCGTGCTCTTCATCGAAGGGGAGGTTCGCTTCCGTCCCCTGGATCCGGCGCAGGCCGTGCGCACCGGCCCCTTGCTCTGGGACGGCACGGAGCACGACTGGGGCAGGGTATGGCGCGGATCGGTGCTCGCGCATACGTTCCGGGTGCAGAACACGGGCTCTCGCCCCGTGCTCTTTACCGGATGGCGCCTGGAGGGCCTGCCGGATACGCACGCGGTGCGGCTGGCCCTGCCCGCCGTGCCCCTGTTCCGCGACGAAGTGGCCCCCGTGCAGGTGTGGTTCGATACGGCCGCGCTCTCCGAAGAAGGCCCCTTTGCGTTCCGGATCCGGTTGCAGACAGACCACCCCGACGTGCCGGAACTGGAGCTCCGGCTCCGGGGCTCGACTTTCCTGACCGGAGGGGAGCCGGAGGGGGCGCTCTACCGGCCCACGGAAGAAGACGTGCGCAACGGGGCCCGGATCGTCTTCGAACACGAGCGACATCACTTCGGGCAGGTCATCACCGGCCAGGCCCCGGTTTATGTCTTCCGCTTCCGCAACGCGGGCCGGGGCCCGCTGCGCATCCGGGACCTGCGCGCCTCCTGTGGTTGTACGGCGGTGGTGCTCGACAAGACGGAATTCGCCCCCGGGGAGACGGGCCATCTGCAGGTGCGCCTGGACACGGAGGGTAAGCTGGGCTTTGTGCAGAAAACCATCACCGTGTACTCCAACGATCCGGAGCAGTACCTGAAGACGCTCGTCGTCGAGGCGGAGATCATCGAGCATCCCCGGCTTCCCGCCCCCGGCGCCATGGCGGAGAGGGGCGCGATGGGACACGGGTCCCTTTTCGAGGGCTCCTGCCGCAGCTGTCATGCCGATCCGGCGCAGGGGTTGCTGGGTGCGGAGCTCTACGAGGCCGTCTGTCAGATGTGTCACGGTCCGGCCGGATACGATGACGGCAAGGCCCATCCGGGTCCGAAGCTGACGCGCGCGTTGCTCCAACAGCGCACGGACCGACAGCTGGAAGCTATGATTGCCCTGGGTACGCCGGATGAGCGCAAACAGCGCATGATGCCCGGTTTTGCCCGCTCCCGGGGGGGACCGCTTACGGAACTGCAGATCCGCTCGCTGGTGGCCTATCTGCGCTCCCTGGAGCGGGGCCCTTCGGCCCAGGTGATGCGATAAGGGGACAAGAGCAGCTATGGCGATCGTGGATGTGGTAATGCCCAAAATGGGCGAAAGCATCACAGAAGGCACCGTGCTGGTGTGGCGGAAGCGTCCCGGCGATCGCGTCGAGCGCGACGAGACCCTGCTGGAGATCGGCACGGACAAGGTGGACTCCGAGGTGCCCTCTCCGGCATCCGGAGTGCTTCGGGAGATCCTGGTGCCCGAGGGACAGACCGTTCCCGTGGGCACGGTGATCGCCCGCATCGAGACCGAGGTTTCCGAGGCCGCTATGCCAAAATCGGCGCCGGCCCCATCGCAGCCCGAGGCCGAACCGGCCCTGAAGCCGATCGAGCCGGCCCCTGTGGCTTCCGCGCCCGCTGAAACCGACGGCCATCGCGCCCCCGCGGGGCAGACCCCTCCCCGGCGGATGGGGCCTTCAGGCCGCTTTTACTCTCCCCTGGTGCGCTCGATCGCCCGGGCCGAGGGCATCTCCCTGGAGGAGCTGGAGGCCATTCCGGGGTCTGGAGCCGGCGGACGGGTGACCAAGCGGGATGTGCTGGCCTACCTGGAACGCCGCCGTGCCGGTCTGGCTCCTGCCCCTGTGGAGCGACCCGTTCGGGAACCGGAACCGGCGCCCTCTATGGAGCCCGCCCCCGCGGAGCCCGCTCCGGTCGCGCCCACTTATGGAGATCGGGTCGAGATCATCGAAATGGACCGCATGCGTCGGCTCATCGCCGAGCATATGGTCCGAAGCAAGCAGACGGCTCCCCATGTGACCTCCTTTGCGGAAGCCGATGTGACGCGTATCGTGCAGTGGCGCGAGCGCCATAAGGAGGAGTTCGAGCGTCGAGAGGGCTTCCGGCTCACCTATACGCCCATTTTCGTCGAGGCCCTCGTGCGGGCGCTCAAGGAGTTTCCTTACCTGAACGCCTCCATAGACGGAACCCGCATCCTGCTCAAGCGAGACATCCATATCGGGGTGGCCGTGGCCATCGGGCAGACCGGACTGATCGTGCCCGTCATCCGACACGCCGATGCGCTCAACCTGCTCGGGCTGGCCCGGGCCATCCATGATCTGGCCACAAGGGCGCGCAACAAACAACTGAAGCCCGAGGAACTCGAAGGGGGCACCTTTACGCTGACCAACGTGGGCAGCCTGGGCAGCCTCATGGGCACGCCCATTATTCACCAACCCCAGGTGGCCATCCTGGCCACAGGCCAGATCAAAAAACGCCCCGTGGTCGTGGAAACCGACTATGGGGACGTGATCGCCATCCGCCATATGATGTATCTCTCGCTCTCCTACGACCATCGGCTCATCGACGGAGCCATGGGGGCCGCTTTTCTGTCCCGACTCGTAGAGATCCTGGAATCTTTTGACGTGCATCGGAGCCTGTGATGGACGCCTACACGTTGAGCACGGTCTTCCGGGTGCTGCATGTGGTGGGCTTCAGCCTCTGGTTCGGGGCCCTCGTAGCCGAATACCTGCTTGCCCGCGCCTATGGAGAGGCCGAAGTGCCTGTGCGGCTCGCGTATGCGGGCATACACCGCCATATTGACCGGATCGTCATCCACGCCGGCCTGGCGCTCGTTCTGCTGGCCGGGGTGGGCATGCTCTTTACGATCGGGTTCGGTACGGTTTTCGGCACCCGAGGCGGGCTCTTTCACCTCAAGATCCTGCTGGGCCTGGTGGCGGTGGTCCTGCAGGGGGTGGCCAACGCCTCCTTCCGGCGCGCCCTGGAGGCGCTCTCCCGCGGATCGGAATCGGAGTGGATGGGCGCCTTTCGGCGCTGGCGCCTGCTGGCCGGGATCGTGCTGCTCATGCTGCTCTACAACCTGCTGGCCGGAGTGATCACGACCTCCTGATGCTTCTGGTGCTTACGGCAGATCTGCTGTGGCGCTCCCGCATCGAGTCCGCTCTGGCCGGCGCCGGGGTTCAGGTCCGCTGGATGGAACGGGCCGCCGAGCTGGAGGGTGCGGCCGAGCCCGAGCAGTTCTGGGTGGATCTGACCGCCCCGGAGGCCATCGCCGCCATAGCGGAGGCCCGATCCCGTTTCCCCCGATGCCGCATCGTCGCCTTTGGACCCCACCTGGATCGTGATCAGGCCCGGCAGGCCCGGCAGGCCGGCGCCGATGAGGTGCTCGGCAGGGGCGCTTTTCTGGCCCGCTACCTGTCAGGATGACCTCTCGCACCCTTCCTGCCGATGGGCGGCGTTGTCGGTTGCGGATCCGCGTTTGGAAATTTGCCCCGGTTAAGGACAAAGGGAAGCCCATGCGTGAGTCACGCCTGCCGGTTGCCGTCCTCGGGGCAACCGGTGTTGTGGGGCAGCATCTGGTGCGTCTGCTCGCCCATCATCCCTGGTTTGCCCTGCAGGCCGTGATAGCCAGCGCCCGCTCCGCAGGCCGGCCTTACCGAGAAGCGGTTCGGTGGTTGCTCCCGGACCCGATCCCGCAGTCCGTGGCCGAAATGTCGGTTCTAACGGCAGAGGAGATCCCCGAGGGGGTGCGGGTCGTCTTTTCCGCGCTGGATGCCGCCTCGGCTGAGGAGCTTGAGCCCCGTCTGGCCCGGGCGGGATATGTGGTCGTCTCCAACGCGAGCCGATTCCGCATGCACCCCGGGGTGCCCCTGCTCGTGCCCGAGGTTAACGCCGACCATCTGGAGTTGCTTGCCTTTCAGGAGGACTTTGCCCCGGGCTGCATCGTGACCAACCCGAACTGCTCGACGATCGGACTTGTGCTCGCCCTTCGGCCTCTGCAGGAGCGCTTTGGCCTGGAGGCCGTCGAGGTGACCACGCTGCAGGCCGTAAGCGGGGCCGGGTATCCGGGTGTTTCCGCGCTCGACATACTGGGCGATGTAATCCCCTATATCCCGGCCGAAGAGGAGAAACTGCAGACCGAACCGCTCAAGATCCTGGGCGATCTCCGGGGGCAGCGCATCGAACCCGCCGATCTGCGCATCAGCGCACAGGCCAATCGGGTGCCTGTACTGGATGGGCATCTGCTCTGCGTATCGGTGCGCCTGAGACGTGAGGCCGATGCGGAGGCGGTTCGTGCCTGCTGGCTTGCCTACCGGAGTCCGATTGCGGATCTGGGGCTTCCCTCAGCCCCAGGGCGGCCGATCCGGGTCCTCTCCGAGCAGGATGCGCCCCGGCCGCGGCTCCACGCCCATCTCGGAGCGGGCATGGAGGTCAGTATCGGTCGCATTCGGCCCTGCGCGGTGGGGCATGTGCGCTTTGTGGCCCTGGTGCACAACACGATTCGCGGCGCGGCCGGAGCGGCGATCCTGAACACGGAGCTCATGCTCCGGCGGGGATGGTTGTCGCTTGAGCATCCCAAGGCAGGAGCATAAGCATATGGACGCTCTCGGTGCGCTAACGGGCAACCTGCTTTCGCCCATCGTGCTCGCCTTCGCTCTGGGTATGCTGGCCACGCTCCTCAGAAGCCCGATTGGGTTTCCTGAGGAGCTCTACCGGGCCCTGTCGATCTACCTCCTTCTGGCCATCGGCCTGAAGGGTGGGGTAGAGCTGCGGCATGCTTCCCTGGCTCAGCTCTGGGCTCCGGCGCTGGCCACTGTGCTGTTGGGCCTGATCACGCCGGTGAGCGCTTACGGGATTCTGCGTCGACTGGGGCGCTTTGACCGCATCAACGCGGCGGCCATCGCGGCCCACTACGGATCGGTTTCGGCCGTAACCTTTATCGCCGCGCAGAGCTTCGGCCGCTCCCTGGGCGTACCGGAGGAGGGGTTCATGCCCACGCTGGTGGCCCTTCTGGAGGTCCCCGCGATCGTCGTGGCCCTGCTCCTGGTGCGCATGCGCACCCCGGGGGCGGCTTCCTGGTCAGAGGCCCTGCACGAGGTCCTGACGGGCCCCAGTGTGTTCCTGCTCCTGGGCGGAGTGGGGGTGGGCTACCTGGCTGGTCCGGAGCGTTTTGCGGCCGTGGCGCCGTTTTTCGTCTCCGGCTTTCAGGGCGCGCTGGTGCTCTTTTTGCTTGAGCTCGGGATGGTGGCCGCACGCCGGTTGCGTGATCTCCGACGGGTGGGGCCGTTTCTGATCGGATTTGGCGTTTTGGTGCCCATGCTGCACGGAGCCCTTGGCGTACTGCTGGGCTCTTGGGCGGGCCTGTCCGTGGGGGGCAGCGCTGTGCTGGGCGCCATGGTGGCCAGTGCATCCTACATCGCCGCCCCGGCCGCCGTGCGCATCGCCCTTCCGGAAGCCAACCCGACCTATTACCTGACGGCCTCGCTCGGCATTACCTTCCCCTTCAACCTCACCCTGGGCATTCCGCTCTACTTCTGGCTGGCGTATCTGATCGGAGGATAGGAGGATGGTTTCTGCCGTTGAACTCAAGCTATTGACCATCGTTGCCGAGCGCGTGCTCGAAGAGCGCCTCATCCGGGATCTGCGGTCTCTGGGAGCGCGGGGCTACACGAAGACCGAGGTGACCGGAGAGGGCTCGCGGGGTGTGCGGGCCAGCGAGTGGGAGGGGAAAAACGTCAAAATCGAGGCCATCGTCTCCCCAGAGGTGGCCGATCGGATGTTTGAGCGTCTGGCCGAGGCCTATTTCCCGCACTTTGCTGTGATCGCCTATGTGATCCCGGTGCACGTGGTGCGCGGGGACAAGTACATCTAGCCCCTCCGGCGCAGGAGCCCGACAAGCAGACTCACTAGCAGGGCCAGCACCGAGGCCGCCCGATGGGGCGGGAGGTTGGCTTCCAGCAACAGCCCCGCGCTCGTCTGCCCCAGGATGATCCCCAGAGAATAGAGGGCGAAGAACAGCCCCAGGGCCGCTGCCCGACTCCCGGGCGGGCAGTAGGCCTGCAGGAGCACGGTGAGGGCGGGAAAAAGAAGCCCGAAGCCGGATCCGAAGAGCCCCATGGCGCCGAACAACACCGCCCGCTCCTCTTCAAGCAGCAGGAGGCCCAGGGCCAGCCCCAAAAAGCCCAGGTGCAGGCGCCGCCACTGCACCGTGGTTTGTCCACCTCGGTCGCGCAACAGGAGCATGAAGAGCACGGCCAGGAGGGAAAAAAAGCCGAAGGCCATCCCGCTTGTCTGTACCCCGTATCCGGCCCGGAGCACCAGCAGGGGCATGTAGACCGTAACGACCCCCATGGCGAAGGTCAGCCCGAGTGCGCCCGTGTAGACGCTGAGCAGTCTGGGATCCCGGAGCAGGGTCCAGGGCGCCGGGACAGGGCCGCCTGGCGTGATGGGCTCAAGCGTCTCCGCAAACCGGATCCCCACTACCAGGATGCAGGCGATCAGGAGTCCGAAAAGGATCCAGAAAAGGCCTTCTGGGCCGAGGCGTTCTGCGATAATGCCCCCACTCGGAGGGGCCAGGGGGGCCACAAGGCCGATGACGGCGCCGATGCGGCCGGCAGCTCGAGCCCGGGTTTCCCCCCCGGGGCTCTGGTCTGCGATGGCGGCCACCGCGGCCGGCGTCAGCGGGGAGGCGGTAAAGCCGTGCAGCGCCCGGAGCAGGAGCAGTTCCAGGGGGCTGCGCACGTGGGTATATCCGACTAGCACCAGGGCCGTGCCCAGAAGGCCGATCAAAAGCGGGGGTTTTCGGCCGTATCGGTCCGCCAGATGCCCAAAGAGTACGTTCCCCGGCAGGTTCGTCATTGAGTAGGCGGCCACGATCAGGCCGATCAGGGCGGGACTCGTCCCGAGCCGGGCGGCGTAATCGGGAAGCACGGGCAGTATGGAGAGGTTATCGAAGAAGGCCAGCGCCAGGACCAGGTAGGCCGGCCCTGTACGCGGCCTGGCCGCGGTGTCCGTCGGAGAAGGCGTCTGCCGCATGCGGCAAAGATACGGCCGCCCCGCCCGGCAAAGACAGCCCGGCCCTGTTGCCTGCCGCGCGCTCAGTTCGCCGCGGTGCGCACCAGGGGCAGGGAGATCGGCTTGCGGGGGATCTTGGCGTCCCGCATAGCGGCCTGATAGACGAAGCTGGCCACGATCACGGCCGCCTGCTTGAGGTCTTCCTCCTGCAAGCGTTCGAAGGTGTCCATGTTCGAGTGGTGGGTGCGCGGACTGTACTCGATCGGATCCTGAATGAATTGAAAGCCCGGCAGGCCCACGGCGTCGAAGGCCAGATGATCTGTGCCCCCGGTGGAGTTGAGCGTAAGTGTCGCGGCCCCCATGTCATGGAACGGGCGGAGCCATTCGCGAAAGATCGGGGCCACGGCCTCGTTGCCCTGCAGGTAGACACCGCGGATGCGTCCGGTGCCGTTGTCCAGGTTGAAGTAGACGGAGAATTTTTCGTATTCCGGCGTCACCTCCAGCCGGCCGTCTTCGGTGCGGCGGGCAAAATGCCGGGACACATAGGCCCGCGAGCCCAGCAGGCCTTGCTCCTCGCCGGTCCAGAGCGCAATCCGGATCGTGCGCCGGGGCTGGACGCCGATGGCCTTCAGGATGCGCACGGCCTCCATCATCACGGCCGAGCCGGCCGCGTTATCCGTGGCCCCGCTGCCCGCATGCCAGGAGTCCAGGTGCGCCCCGAGCATGACGAGCTCGTCTTTGAGCTCCGGATCCGTGCCCGGGATTTCGGCGATCGTGTTATAGCCCATCCGGTCCTCGTCATGGAAGCGGGCCCGGTATTCCATCTCGATGCGCACCGGCACCCCCTGCTGGAGCATCCGGTAGATGCGGCCGTAGTGCTCGATGGCGAGCACGATCTGCGGGATCGTTTCCGGATCCGAGGGGTTGCGCGATCCCCCACCCTGGACGAAGACGGTGCCGCCGTCGCCCTTGTTTCCGTGATCGAGCACGGCCAGCGCGCCCTCGGCGCGCGCAAAGTCGATCTTCCGACGCAGGAAGGCGTTCCCGCCGCCGCGCAGGCGCTCCAGGATCCTCCGCTGTTCGGGGGTGAGCTCCCGGCCCTCCATGGCCGCCTGCAGGGCCTGGCGCTGTTCAGGGGTGAGGTTTGCCGGTACGCCCGTCTGCCGACGCACGCCATTGGCCAGCTCCAGCAGCTCGGAATCCGTCAGCCGCCGACCCGGGGGGTCAAACCAGGCCCGCACCTCAAACGGGGGCCGGATCAGGACGAACTTGCCTTTGAGCTTGCCCTGATAGCGGGCCAGTTCCTCTTCCGTGTCCGCATCCAGGTATATGACTTCTCCGGAGACGGGGTTTTTCCGAAATCCGGGCGTCCAAGCCCTGGGATAGGCGATCAGCGGGAAGTACTGGGGGCTGACCACATGGGCGGAAAAGCGTTCCAGCGACCAGCCCCGGCCGAACTCGCCCCAGGGTTCCAGGCGCGCCTCCAGCCCCCAGCTGGCCAGCTTGTCGCGCGTCCATTCCAGGGCCAGGCGCATCTGGGGGGAACCCGTAAGCCGGGGGCCGATGACATCGGTCAGGTAACTGGCGATCTGCATGACCTGAGAGCGCTCAAGCCCCTCTTGCTTGATCTTCTCGATCACGGCCGTATCCACGGCCTCCGCCGCCGAGGCCGGGGTGGGCTGGGCCCGAAGCAGAAAAACCGGACCGAGCAACAGAGCGATGAAAAGGAAAAGTCGTCTCCGCATGGACGAGGCCTCCTTGCTCGAGGGAACAGGGGAAGATACGGCTTGGATCGCGGAGAGAATTGTGAAAAAGTCCTGACCGCCCCTGCCCGATCAGAGGCTAAAAGCCTCCTTGAGGCGGCTGAAGAAGCTTTTGCGCGCTTCGCGCTCCGCCGGAGGCTGCAGGTTGGGGGACCGGCGCAGCTCTTCGAGCAGCTGGCGCTCCCGGCTGGAGAGCTTCTGGGGCACCCAGACGTGCACGCGCACGATGAGATCGCCTGATCCGCGCCCCTGCAGGTCCGGAAGCCCTTTGCCCCGAATGCGAAGCAACTTGCCCGGCGGGGTGCCGGCTTCGATCTGGATCCGGACCGGCGGGCCGACAAGGGAGGGGATTTCGACCTCCGTGCCCAGCGCGGCATCCGGAAAGCTGATAAAGAGGTCGTAGTACAGATCCGCTCCGTCCCGGCTGAAGAGGGGATGTTCTTTTTCCTCGATGACGACGATGAGGTCGCCGGGCGGCCCTCCGCGCAGGCCCGCGTTGCCCTCTGCGCGCAGGGTCAGGTACTGACCCTCCGAGACGCCCGCGGGGATAGAGACCGTAACGGTGACCTCATCTCGATAGCGGCCTTCTCCGGAACAGCGCGGACAGGGGTCCCGGATGATGCGGCCCTCTCCGGAGCAGGTCGGACAGGGCTGGATGCTCATGACCTGCCCGAAGAAGGAACGGGCGATCTGGCGCACCTGCCCGCTGCCCTGACAGGTTGGACAGCGTTCGGCCCGGGCCTGCGGGCGCAGCCCCGTTCCCGAGCAGGTCGCGCAGCGGACGTATTTGCGCAGCTTGATGCGCTTCTCGGCGCCGGTGGCGATCTCCTCCAGGGTCAGGGCCAGGCGCACACGCAGATCGGATCCGGGCTGTCCGGAGCTGGATCGGGCGCCCGTGCGCGGGCTTCCGAAGAGGTCACCGAAAAAGTCGGCCCCGAAGATATCGCTGAACTGCCGGAAGATCTCGTTGATGTCCGCAAACGGGCTTGCGCCCGCAAAGGCGCCCGAGCCCCGCAGGCCGGCATGCCCGTAGCGGTCATACTGAGCCCGCTTCTCCGGGTCGCTCAGCACGGCATAGGCCTCGGCCAGCTCTTTGAAGCGCTCCTCAGCCTCCTTATCCCCGGGATTGCGATCCGGGTGGTACTTGAGGGCCAGTTGCCGGTAAGCGCGCTTGATCTCCTCCAGCGTGGCGTCCCGGCTGACGCCGAGGATTTCGTAGTAATCACGCGGCATCAAAGCTCTCTGTTCGATCCGTGTCCGGAGCGCGGGCTACGACGACCCGGGCATGCCGGAGAATCCGGTCCCGGATGCGATAGCCCCGGGAGAGTTCGCGCAGCACGGTGCCCGGAGGGACCTCTGCAGAGGGCTCCTCCAGGAAGGCCTCATGCTGCTCGTAATCGAACGGCTGGCCCACGCTCTCGAAAGGTTCGACGCCCTCCGATCGCAGCACGTCGAGAAACTTCCGATACACCAGCCGCACGCCCTCGTAGAAGGAATCGAAATCCCGGCTCTGGCTGGCCGCCTCCAGAGAGCGCTCCAGGTCGTCCAGTACGGGGAGCAGGGCCAGCAGAAGCCGTTCGTTGGCCAGGTTGATGAGCTGCTGGCGCTCGCGTTCGACGCGTTTTTTGTAGTTCTCGAAGTCTGCCGCCCGGCGCAGAAGCTGATCCTGCAGGATAGCCAGCTCCTGGCGAAGCGCCTCCAGCTCCTGATCCCGCTCACCTGGCTGTTCCGAGCTGGCCTCGTGGGCCTGCACCGCTTCCTCGGGGTTCTGTTCAGGGCGGCCTTCCCGTCTTTCCTCCTGCATGGCGGTCTTTCGGGTTTTGCTGTTCGTCGGCGCGATGGAAGCAAAAATCGATCCCAGGAGCCCGAAGCCGCAAGAGCGCCTGTCGATCCGTCAGCATTCCGGGATACCTCGGTCAGGCTGACAGTTCAGCCGGGGATTTGGGCATTTGCCCCGGGAGATCGTATCTTGTCCGATGAGGTAGGGTTATGGTCGAAGCGTATCAACCCCCGGGACTGCGACTGCTTCCGGAGGCCATCAAGCATCTGCTCATCCTCAACGGGCTTTTCTTCATGGCGCAGAGCCTGCCCGTCTTCGAGGAGCCCTTTTTGCGCTACGGGGCGCTCTGGCATCCCGTAACGGGCCTTTTTCTGCCCTGGCAGCCGCTGACGAGCCTGTTTTTGCACGGAAACTTCACGCACCTGTTTTTCAACATGTTCGCCCTCTGGATGTTCGGCGCCCCGCTGGAGAACCTGTGGGGAAGCCGGCGCTTTGTGTTCTATTACTTCCTCTGCGGCGTCGGGGCCATGCTCACGCACCTGTTGGTGAGCACCTTCTGGGGGGATGCGATGGCGCCCGTGATCGGCGCCTCGGGGGCCGTCTTCGGGCTCCTGCTCGCCTTCGGGATGCAGTTTCCGAACCAGTACATTTACCTCTACCTGCTTTTTCCGATCAAGGCCAAATATTTCGTTCTGCTCTACGGTCTGCTGGAGCTCTGGGCCGGGGTGATGGCCGGGCCCGGGGACCATGTGGCCCGCTTTGCCCATCTGGGGGGCATGCTCTGGGGATATGGGTTGATCCGGCTCTGGAGCCACCGGGACCGACGTCGCTACAAGGCCTGGCGACAGCAAATGGAAGACGAGCTGGTCTCCTGATATGCCGTACTACGGAGGAGAGCGTTTCGGTGAGGCGGTTCGGCGTTCGTTTCACATGATGCCCCGCGCGCTACGTACGATCCTGCTCCTCACGGGCCTGCTGTTCCTGGCCCAGGTGCTGGGGGCGCACGCGCTGCTTGTGCGCGCGCTGGGCTTCAGCGCCGATCCCCTGATGGCGCTTACCCAGCCCTGGCGCTGGGTGACGTATCTCTTCGTGCACGGGGGATTCTGGCATGTGCTCTTCAACCTGCTCTGGCTCTGGTGGTTTGGCCGGGAGCTGGAGCAGCTGCGGGGCACGAGCTGGTTTGCCCTCTACTATCTGCTCTGCGGAGTAGGGGGAGCCCTGTTGTACCTGCTTTTCGGTCAGCTCGGGCCGCTTCTGGGCCTGGGCCCCTCCTACGGGCTTATGATCGGCGCCTCGGGGGCCGTATACGGGGTCATGGTGGCCTTTGCCCGCTACTTTCCCGATGCGCCCATTATGCTGCTGTTTCTTCCCCCCATACCGGCGCGTTTCTTCGTCTTCGGGCTCATCCTGCTTGACGTGCTCCTGCTCAGCGCCGGATCCACCGACGGAGTTGCGCGCGCCGCGCATGTGGGCGGGGCGCTGACGGGCTGGGCGCTGTTGCGCGTCGAAGGCCGGTTCGGGGCGCTGGATGCCTGGTGGCGTACCTGGAGCTACCGGCGGGAGCGCCGCAGAAGGCAGCGGGAACAGGCGCGCCATTTCCGGACCCGCATCGAAGACGCCCGCCTTGTCCGATCCCGATCCGGGGGCAGGGAGGAGGTCGATCAGGCCACGATCGATCGCATCCTGGATAAGATCAGCGAGCACGGCTACGAGGCGCTGACCGAAGAGGAAAAACGCATCCTCTTTGAGGCCAGCCGCAGCCGCCGGAACCCGGACTGAACCCGCCCGCAAAGGCGCACACCCATCCCCCTTGCGGGGCGCCTTGCGCGCTTGGCGGAATGTTCGAGTCGTCCCGTCCGCTTGCCCTCCTCCTCCCCCAACGGTGACGGCTTTGTTACACCGCCGGGCTTGCCCCTGGCCGAAGAGGCCGTTAGCTTCCGTATGCCCGCAGCGGAGGAGGAATCCTGTGTTGGCCTCAGGCGTTGTCCTGTTGCTTCTGCTCGATACGCTTCGCCTTCCGGGTCTGGAGCAGCCCGTTGAGATCCGCATCGACGTCTGGGGGATCCCGCACATCTACGCGCAGACGGAGCACGATCTGTTTTTCGCCCAGGGATATCAGGCCGCCCGGGACCGGCTCTTTCAGCTGGAGATCTGGCGACGCCGGGCCACGGGCACCCTGGCCGAGGTGTTCGGACCCCGGTTCCTGGAGCGCGATCGGGCCGCTCGCCTGCTGGCGTATCGGGGCTCGCTGGACAAAGAGCTCCGGCACTATCACGAGCGCGGACCGGAGATCATACGGGCCTTTGTCGAGGGGATCAACGCGCGCGTCCGGGAGGTGAGGGCGGATACAAGCCTGCTTCCGCCGGAATTCCGCATGCTGGGCTTTCTGCCCGGCTACTGGACCCCGGAGGTCGTCGTCTCCCGACACAACGGGCTCTACGGCAACCTGGAGCGCGAGGTGCAGCTGGCCCGGCTGGTCGCCCTGCTGGGGCCGGAGCGGGTCCGGGAGCTCTACGGATTCGAGCCCCGCCGCCCGGACCTGAACCCGGCGCCCGGACTGGATCTGGGCTCCATACCACCGGACGTGCTGCGCCTCTACCGGCTGTATCGGTCTGCGGTGGTCTTCCTTCCGGAGGATGTGCTCGCCCCGTACCGGGCCGGATCGGATTCCGGTTCCGGCTCGGATGCCCGGGAAGCCGAGCCGGAGTACGTGCTTTCGGAGGGGAGCAACAACTGGGCAATCAGCGGGGCGCTTTCCTTTTCCCGTCGACCCCTCTTGGCCAATGATCCCCATCGGGGGATCGAAGTGCCCTCCCTGCGCTACTGGGTGCACCTGGAGGGTCCGGGGTGGCGTCTGGTGGGCGCCGGCGAGCCCGCCCTGCCCGGGGTGGCGATCGGGCACAACGGTTCGGGCGCCTGGGGCCTGACCGTCTTCGGGGTGGATATGGAGGATCTCTACGTCTACGAGCTCGACCCCCGGGATCTGAGCCGCTACCGCTACGGGTCCGGATGGGAGTCCATGCGCCGGATTCGGGATACGATCCGGGTGCGGGGCGCCGGGGCGGTGATCGTGGAGCTTTTCTATACGCGGCACGGACCTGTGCTGTATGTGGACTCGCTGCGGCATCGGGCCTACGCGCTGCGCGCGGCCTGGCTGGAGGCCGGCGCGGCGCCTTATCTGGCCAGCCTGCGCCTTGCCGGTGCCCGATCCTGGGAGGCGTTTCGAACGGCGGCCTTCTTCTTCCGCACGCCCCCGGAGAACCTGCTTTGGGCCGATTCGACGGGCCGTATCGGCTGGCAGGCCGTGGGTATCGTCCCCATCCGGCGCGGATGGTCCGGGCTACTGCCCGTGCCCGGGGATGGCCGCTACGAGTGGGCCGGGTTTCTGGAGCCGGACCGCCTGCCTGCGGAGGTCGATCCGCCCCGCGGCTGGATCGCCACAGCCAACGAGGAGAACCTGCCCCCGGGATACGAGCCGGTGACGAGCTACGAGTGGGCCGAGCCCTTCCGCATGGCGCGCATTCAGGAAGTGCTCTCCCAGGGCCGACGGTTCACGTTGGCCGATATGGCGGATCTGCAGCATGACGCCGTGGCCCTTCCGGCCCGCATGCTGCTTCCCCTCCTGAAGGGCATCCGGCCCGATCCTCGGATCCAATGGGCGCTGAAGGAGCTCTCAGCCTGGGATGGCAGGCTGGATCCGGATTCCCGGGCTGCGGCGCTGTACGTGTTCTGGGAACGGGCCCTGATGCGCCGCTTCTCCGAGCGGGTTCTTCCCCCGCAGGCAAACGAGGTTCGGTTGCCTCTCAGCCGGCTCATCGAGAGGCTCTGGTCCCCGGACAGCACCTTTGGCCCTGATCCCCTGCGGGGACGCGCCCTCTGGCTTGAGGATGCGCTCCGGGAGGCCATCGACAGGCTGCGAGATCGGCTCGGACCGGACTCGAGCACCTGGCGTTACGGGGCCATCAAGCAGGCCTATCTGGAACATCCCCTGAGCCGGGCGCTCCGGCCCGAGTACCGGAGCCTTTTCGACATAGGTCCGCCGGCGCCCCGGGGGGGATACGCGCATACGGTCCTGGCCACGGGCGCCGGCGACAGGCAGACGCACGGGGCTTCGTTCCGGATCCTGGTCGATACGGCCGACTGGGATCGCACGCTCGGCACCTCCACGCCCGGGCAATCCGGGGATCCGAGGAGCCCGCATTACCGGGACCTGTTCCCGCTCTGGGCCGAGGGCCGCTATTTTCCGGTTTTCTTCAGCCGTTCCCGGGTTGAATCCGTCACGCGGACGCGGCTCCTGTTGTTGCCCCATTAACGTGAAAAGGAGGGCTGGCTCATGCGCGCGCTCAGCGCTCTGCTGTTGCTCCTCGGTCTTTCGGGCCCGCTTTCCGCCCAGCAGACCCGCCGGTTCGGGGATCTGGCCGAGGGTCCGTACCGCAGGCTCGTTATCCACAACGTCATGGTGATCCCCGGTCACGGGGGACCCCCCGTGGGGCCATACGACATCGTCATCGAGGGCAACGAGATCCGGGATCTTATCCCGCTCGATCCCGTGCGGGCCCGCTCCCGGGAGCACCGGCATCCGGAGGCGGATCGCGTCATCGACGCAACCGGTCTGTACGCCATGCCGGGCATGATCGATCTGCACTGCCATCTGCGGGAAGAGCCCATGGAGCTGGAGTACGTCTACTACCTCAAGCTCGCCCATGGGGTGACGACCATCGTGCCCGCGCCGGATCGGGGGCTGGAGGAGGCCATGGAGCAGGCCCGGCTCAGCGCGGAAAACCGCATCCTGGCCCCGCGCATGTTCCCGATCTGGTCCTGGGGGGCGGGTACGGGCCGCTCGCGTCAGGAGCTGGAGAACCCGGCCCTGGCCCTGGAAATCGCCCGCCAGATGCGGGCCCGGGGGGCGCACGTCGTCAGCGTGGGGGATCTGGCCTGGAATCCGGAGCTGTTCGGGGCCGTCTGCCGGGCCGTCTATGAGGTGGGCGGGATCACGACCGTCCATCTGCCGCCGTCGACTATGTCCATGGTGCGCGCCCTGGAGGCGGCCCGCCTGGGTGTGACCATGATCGAGCACCATTACGGATACGCGGAATCGGCCCTGGACGGCCGGGTGCAGAACTTCGGTCGGGAGTACAACTACGACAACGAAAACCATCGATTCCGCTATGCGGGCAAGGTCTGGACGGAGACGAATCGGGAACGGCTGCTGGGCCAGATCGCCGATTCCCTGGTGCGCTACGGGGTGACCATGCTCCCGACGCGCGTGGTCTATGAGGCCAACCGGGATATCCTGCGGGCCATCAGCCTGCCCTGGCATGAGAAATACACCCACCAGGCCCTGCTGGAGTGGAACCTGCCCAATCCGGCCTACCATGGGGCCTATCACTGGGACTGGACCTCGGATGATGAGTACTACTGGTCGGTGGCCTTCGAGCTGTGGGGCAAGCTCATCTACGAGTTCAACCGACGCGGGGGGCGGGTGGCTTACGGCACGGATGACAACTACATCTGGGCCACGCCGGGGTTCTCAAACGTGCGCGAGCTCATGCTCCTGCGGGAGACGGGCATGCATACGCTGGAAGTGCTGCGCGCGGCGACCTTCAACAGCGCCCAGACCCTGCGGCAACCGCGCCTGGGGCTGATCCGGCCCGGATACCTGGCCGATCTCATCCTGGTCGACGGCTCCCCGCTCTATAACCTGCGCTTTCTCTACGGCTTCGGGGCGCTTACCCTTGACGCCAGCGGACGCATGTATCGGACCCGGGGCATCGTGCACACGATCAAAGACGGGATCGTGATCGAAAACGCGCGCCTCCTGGAGGCCGTAGCCCGTATGGTGGCCCGCTCCCGTCAGGGGGTGGACTGGAAGCGCAACGTGGAATGGGCCCCCTTCCTTCCGGAGGAAGAACGCTGAGCCCCGAACCCCGCGACTTGTCCGGCTCTGCCGAAGCGGGATAGCTTTGCCCATTCTGTTTCGAGCGGCGGGGGGCTCTGCACCTGATGCGCATCGGCATCATTTCCGATATACACGCCAACCTGGAGGCGCTGGAGGCCGTGCTCCGAGAGCTTCGGCGCCGAAACATCGAGCGCCTCATCTGCCTGGGAGATCTGGTGGGCTATGGCGCCTCGCCCCGAGAGGTGATCGCCCGCCTGCGCCAGGAGGCCGACGCCTGCGTGCTGGGCAATCACGATGCGGCGATCTTCGATGAGCAGATCTGGCCCCTGTTCTCCCCGAACCAGCAGGCCGTGCTGCGCTATACGCGCCGGATTCTCGGCCCGGAAGAGGTCGATTACCTGCGAAAACTCCCGCTGGTGGTCCGGGGTCAGGTGGCCACCTACGTGCACGCCAGCCTGCATGAGCCGGAACGCTGGCCGTATGTGACCTCGCTGGAAGAGGCCCAGCGGCTCTTTGCGCACCTGGAGACCCCGCTCTGCTTTGTGGGCCATACGCATATTGCGGGCTTTGTGTGCGAACAGATCGGGGTGTTTCGTTTTCGGCCCGGACTCCGATACGTAATCAACCCGGGCAGTGTGGGCCAACCCCGGGACGGAGATCCGCGCGCCTCGGCGCTCATTTTCGATTCCCGGAACTGGGCGCTGGAGTTTCTGCGCGTAGAATACGACATCCGGAGCGCGGCGGCCCGGATCCTCAAGGCCGGCCTGCCCCGGGAATATGCCGAGCGGCTCGAAAAAGGATATTGACGCCCCTCTTGACAGAGAGGAAATCCCTGCTTATACTTGTCCGTGCTCCTGTGGAGCGAGGTACAGCACAGCGGTTTCCAGGGAGCAAAGAAGGCGTAAAAAGCCGAGAGCCGATTTGTGCCGGTTTGAGATTGTAACCGGCATGGCGGGGCTCTGTCCTCTCTTCGGACCTTGCCTATCTGTGATCCGGATGTGAATATTGCCGCTGCTTCCCGGAGCGGGGTCGGTTGTGTGCATCAACAGGAGGTTAGGCGATGCGGTTTCTCTTTTCCTGTGCCCTGATCGGGGTTTTTGTGCTTCCGCTCGGGGCGCAGGTGCCCACCGGCGCGGGGCTTGGCGTCGATCCCCTGCGCTCGAACGTGGGCGCCTACTACTACATGGCTCGGCCCGGAGATCTTACGGTGCTGGTGAGCGTATGGGGGGATGTGCGCAATCCGGGTCAGTATGAGATCCCGGCCGGAACGGATCTCGTCCAGCTGCTCTCCTATGCGGGGGGGCCGCTAGAGACGGCTGATCTCGGCAAGGTCCGCCTCATTCGGCGCCGGGACGGAGATCAGGCTCCGGGATCCGTGCTCGTGGTTAATGTGCTCGCGCTGGTCTCGGATCCGACCCGGACCCCGCGCCTTGAGCCCGGGGATGTGATCGTGATCGAGCGCCGCGCCGGAGTGCGCTTTACCCAGGAGGTGCTGCCCATTCTGCGGGATGTGGCTTTTTTCCTGAGCTACATGCTCGTATCCCTGCGTGCGATAGGTGTTCTCTAAGATCGAGGATGTGGCTATGACGGATGTGCAGGCTAGCAACAATGCGATGTGGCCGCAGGAAGAGGAGATTTCCCTGGCTCGTTTGCTCGAGGTGCTCCGCAGGCGCAAGTACTGGATTTTGGGCGTGCTAGTCGGCGTGCTCCTGGGGGCGGGCCTGTACCTGTGGTGGGCTGAGCCCATCTATGAGGCAGAGGGGCTTGTGCTGATCGATCTTAAACAGCAGAGCACCCCGTTTGCCGGTCTAGAAGAGCTCATGCCCCTTGCCTCCCCGAACGAGCGCCTGATCAATAACCAGCTGGAGATCCTGCGCTCCCAGCAGCTCGCCCTGGATGTGGCCCGGCGCCTGCGGCAGGTTTTCGTGCACCCGAACGGGGACACCCTGCGCCTGCTCCGTAGAGAGCGCGCTACCTGGCTGAGCACCCTCCCGGGATGGGCGCCCTCCTCAGAAGGAGAGCAATCGCCCCTGCTCAGTGAGCGGGAGTTGGTCGCTCGGTTGCAGGGAGTGGTGCGTTTTCAGGCCGGCCGACAGGCCGATGTGGTCAAGATTGCCGCCCAGTGGCCCGACCCGGTGGAGGCGGCCCTGGTGGTGAATACCTACATACAGGCCTATCAGGACTACAACCTCTCCGCGAGCCGGGCCCGTTATCAGGCGGCGCGGGAGTTTCTGGAGGGCCAGCTTCGGCAGAGTGAGCTGGCCCTTGCCGGATCGGAGACGGAGCTGGAGGCCTACATGCAGCAGCAGGGGACCGTCCTGCTCGATGAAGAGGCCAAGCGGCTGATCGAGCTCAGCGCGCAGGCCCAGGCGGACATGAGCAAGCTGGAGGTGGAGCTCAACGGCCTGCGCACGCAGCTGCGAAACTACCAGCGGCAGCTTGAGCAATATGAGCCCGAGGCGGCCCGGCTGCTTACGGAGGCCAACGATCCGTACATCCGGACCCTGAGCGAACAGCTGGCCCGGCTGGAGGTGGAGCGCGACCAGATTCTGGCCCGCAACCCCGATGCCCGCCAGCAGGGGCTCTACAACCGGGAGCTTGCCCAGAAGGAGGCCGAAATCCAGAGCCTGCGCCGGCGCCTGCAGGAACGCACGGCAAACTACATCTCCAGCATCCTGCCGGGCACCTCGGAAGCCGGATCCAGCGGAGTGGCCGGAATCATCGCCTCGCTGCGGCGCTCGATTCTGGAGACAGACATTCAGATTCAGGCCCTGGAGGCCAAGCGCCGCGAGCTGGCCCGCGTGCTGGAGGCCTATGAGCGGCAGCTGCGCGCTATGCCGGAACGGAGTATGATTTTGGCCCGGCTGCAGCGCAACCGGCTGGCCAACGAGAAGATCTACCTGTTTCTGGTCGAAAAATACCAGGAAGCGCAGATCGCGGAGCGCTCCGAGCTCGGGTTTGTGACCGTGGTGGACCGGGCGGAGGTGCCCTTGACCCCGGTAAAGCCCCGCAGGGCGCTTGTGCTGGGCCTGGCTTTTGTGCTGGGCCTCATGCTCGGGGTGATGGTGGCCTTTGGCGTAGAGAGCCTGGATCGGCGCATCAAGACGCCTGAGGAGCTGCGCAATCAGGGGCATGTGGTGCTGGGGGCGATCCCCACGCTACGCGTGCGCCGGGAGCCGGTCCGGGTAGGGGAGTATGAGGTTTCCGGAAACCTGCTGGCTTTGCTGGAACCCTTAAGTCCCGCTGCCGAATCCTATCGCCGACTGCGCACGGCACTCCTGTATGCGCAGGTGGATCAGCCCCTAAAAGTGGTCCTGATTACCAGTTCCATGCCCCGGGAGGGCAAGACGACGACCTCGGCGAACCTGGCCGTGGCCTTTGCGCAAAACGAGCAGCGCGTGCTCGTGGTGGATACGGACCTGAGGCGTCCGCAGCTGCATGAAGAGTTCGGGATTCGTCGCACGCCGGGGCTGACTGAGCTGCTCTCGGGTCAGGCTACGCTGGAGGAGGTGCTTGTGGCCGGACCCGTGGAGGGGCTACACCTGATTCCAAGCGGGAGTCTGCCCCCGAACCCGGCCGAGATGCTGGGTTCACGCCGGATGCGGGAGTTGCTCGCTCGCCTGCGGGAGCAGTACGAGGTGGTGCTTCTGGATTCGCCTCCGCTGGGCAGTGTGGCGGATGCGGCTATCCTGGGGCCGATGGCAGATGGGATTGTGCTGGTGGCGCGTTTTGCCTACACGCCGCGCGAGATGCTCGAGCGCGGTCGGGATGTGCTTCAGGAGATGCATCTTAAGCCGCTGGGGGTGGTGCTCAATGCCTTTGATCCCCGGCGGGCCTATGGGTATTACGGCCGGTACGGGTATTATCGCTATTCGGGCTATTACGGCTACTACTACGGCTATTACGAAACCTACGGGGACAACGGAGCCCCGAAGGTGAGGAAGAAAAGTTGATCCCGGCGGGGCATCCGGTAAAGGGGGCGAAAGCCCTGGTGCTGGGGGTGACCTCCAAGGAGGACGTGCCCGACGTGCGGAACATGAGGGTTAGGGAGCTGGCCTTAGAGCTCAAGGAGCACGGGGTGGAGGTCTTCGGGCACAACCCGGTGGCGGAGGAGAAGGCGGTGGCCTCCCTGGGCCTCTCCCCCGTCCCGTCCCCTCAGGAAGCCTTGAAGCGGCTATTTCTGCGGCTTAATGCCTTTGTCGAGGAGCACGGATTAGGTGTCGTTCAAGTAGCCCCCCTGCCGGTTCGCCTGTGGCCGGGGAAGATCCAGGAGCCCGACCTCTTCTTCGTCGCCAAGGAGCACGCGGATCGCATTGGCGAGCGAGTGTGCGGTGTGCCGGACTTGGTGGTGGAGGTGACTTCGCCCTCCACGACCCGAACGGACCGGATGGAGAAGTACCAGGAGTGCGCGCGGGCGGGCGTACGGGAGTACTGGATCGTGAACCCGGAGGCCCGCACGAGGGAGGTACGTGTTGCAGAAGGGGGCCTACATCTTGCGGGGCAAGTGGGGGCCCGGCGAGGTGGCCTCCTCCCCGGTGCTTCCGGGGTTCGAGGTGAGGGTGGAAGAGGTCGTGGCGTCGTGGTAACGTGACATTACAAGGAGAACAGGGCCCTAGGGCATGTGTGGCATCGCCGGCATCTTCAGGTACGGGGATAACGCGCCGCTGGTCGATCTCGCGGAGCTCGAGCGCATGCGGGACCGCATGGCGACCCGCGGGCCGGACGGCCGGGGGCTGTGGTCCGCCCCGGCGGGCGACCTCGTCCTGGCCCATCGGCGCCTGGCCATTCTCGACCTCAGTGAGGCCGGCGCCCAGCCGATGGTCGATCCCGCCACCGGCAACGTCGTCGTCTTCAACGGGGAGATCTACAACTACCGGCAGCTGCGCCGCGAGCTCGAGGCCCAGGGCGTGGGCTTCCGCTCCCAGTCCGACACCGAGGTCTTGCTCGCCCTCTATCGGCGCGACGGCCCAGCCATGCTCCCGAAGCTACGCGGCATGTACGCCTTCGCCCTCTGGGACGCAAAGAAACAGGGGCTTTTCCTCGCCCGCGACCCCTTCGGCATCAAGCCGCTTTACTACGCCGACGACGGCCGGACGCTGCGCTTCGCCTCTCAGGTCAAGGCCCTGCTTGCCGGCGGCGGCGTGGACACCCGTCCCGACCCGGCCGGCCACGTGGGCTTCTTCCTGTGGGGGCACGTGCCCGAGCCCTTTACGCTCTACCGCGGCATCCGCGCCCTGCCGGCGGGCACGGCCCTCTGGGTGGCGAAGGACGGCCAGCGGCAACGCCTCGTGTTCTTCGACCTCGCCCGGGAACTTCGCGAACCCCCGAGCGCGCCGGCCCCGACCCGCGCCGACGAGGCCCGGGAGCGCCTGCGCCACGCTTTACTCGACTCCGTCCGCCATCACCTGGTGGCCGATGTGCCCGTGGGGGTGTTCCTCTCCTCGGGCATCGATTCGGCCACCGTCGCCGCCCTGGCCGCCGAGGCGGCCGCGGGCCCGCTCGAAGCGCTCGTCCTCGGGTTTCGCGAGTACGCGGGGACCGCGTTGGACGAGACCCCGCTTGCGGCCGAGGTCGCCCGCCGCTACGGCCTGCGCCACCAGGTGCGCTGGGTCACGCGGGAGGACTTCGCCCAAGCCCTCGAGCCGCTCCTGGCGGCCATGGACCAGCCCTCGATCGACGGCGTCAACACGTACTTCGTTGCCCGGGCCGCCCGCGAGGCCGGCTGGAAGGTGGCGCTCTCCGGGCTCGGCGGGGACGAGTTCTTCGGCGGCTACGCGAGCTTCCGCGAGATCCCGCGGGCCGTGCGCCGGCTCCGGCGGTGGACGGCGCTCCCCGGCTTCGGTCGGGCCGTCCGGTCCGTGGCGAGCCCGCTGCTTCGGCGAACGCCCCTGTCGCCCAAGTGGGCCGGGCTCCTCGAGTACGGCGGCGACTGGGCGGGGGCCTATCTCCTGCGGCGAGCGCTCTATATGCCGTGGGAGGTCGAGGAGCTGTTCGACCCCGCCTTCGTCCGCGAAGGCCTCGAGCGGCTCGAGACGCTTCCTGCGCTTCGGCGGACGATCGAGGGCCTCGACTCCGACCGGCTCCGCGTCACGGCCCTCGAAGCCGCCTGGTATATGCGGAGCCAGCTCCTGCGCGACACCGACTGGGCGAGCATGGCCCACGGCCTCGAGGTGCGCGTGCCGCTGGTGGACGTCGAGGTCCTGCGCACGGTGGCTTCCCTCTGCCACGCGGGCTTTCCACCCACCAAGCGCGACCTGGGTGAAAGCCCCCGGCCACCGCTGCCCGACGCCGTTGTGAACCGCCCCAAGACCGGTTTCAGCGTCCCGGTCCGGGAGTGGCTCCTCGAGGGTCGCCGGGACGGGATGCCGGACGTCCGCGAGGCCCGGGGTCTGCGGGGCTGGGCGCGCTGGGTGTACGAGGCCCAAGGCGGGGCGTCGTTCCGGGTCAGCGCCGCGGAGCCCTTCCGCCGGTCCGCCGCCGAAAAGGTCGTTCGAGCGAGGCCACGAGGCCGCATCGGCTTGTTGGCGACGGAAATGACGACGCCCGGCGGCGTCCAGGCCTACATGCTCCGGCTCGCCGAGGCGCTGTCGCCCGACGGCTCGGCGGAGCCCCGGGAATTTCACTGCGTGAGCCTGAACGACGACACCGAGGCCCTGCGCCGCCATCCGTCGCTTGGCCGGTGCACGAGCGTGCACGGTGCCGGCCGCTCCAAGGCTCGGCTTCTCCTTCGCCTGCTCCGGCTCCCCAGGCTCGACACACTCGTCGTCGGGCACCCGGGGCCATCCACGCTCGGCTGGTTCCTCAGGGCCGTCGGGCGCGTCGAGCGCTACCTCGTCGTGCTCCACGGGATCGATGCGTGGCAAAGGCTTCCGTGGCCGAAGCGCTGGGCGGCGCAGCGCGCCGATGCCGTGGTCGCCACCACTACCTACACTGCGAGGGAGTTCGGCCGGCTCAACGGTGTCCGCGAAGACCGGCTCCACGTTGTCCCCCTGTGCGCCGAGGAGCGCGCCTGGGAGGCTGACCCCGGTTTCCGGCTCCACGGCGCCTTCAAACTCCTGTGCGTCGCTCGCCAGGCTGCCTCCGACCGGTACAAGGGCTTCGAGATGATCTTCGAGGCCCTGGCGCGCATCCCGGACGATCCCAGGCCGCACCTCAACCTTGTCGGCACAGGCGACGACCAGCCTCGCCTGAGGGCCGTTGCCGCGGAGCTTGGGGTCCAGGACCGGGTGACCTTCTGGGGCGTCCTGGACGATGCCCGGCTGGCCACGGCGTATGAGGATTGCGACGTCTTCGTGATGCCGAGCAAGGGGGAAGGCTTTGGCATCGTCTTCCTCGAGGCGATGCTCCGCGGCAAACCCTGCATCGGCGGCGCACACGGCGGCACGCCCGAAGTGATCGAACACGGCGAGAGCGGTTTCCTCGTGGAGTACGGCGACGTCGACGCCCTGGTCCGCCATCTCCGGGTCCTGCGAGCGGACCCGCAGCTCCGCCGGCGGATGGGCGAGCGGGGCCGCGAGCTCGCCAGGAGCCGCTTCAGCGCCGCGGCGTTTCGCGAGAGCTGGCGGCGGCTGGTCCTGGAGAACCTCTGGGTTCCCCGCGAGGAACAGGCAGAGCCCGCCGGCGCACGGGTCGCGTCTGCCGGGATATGAACAGGAGGCGTTGATGAGCCGGGACCAGCACGCGCGGCTTCGCGAGGCCATCTTCGCGAGCTACGGCCGCGACTTCCAGGATACGAGCGAACGGTTCGACGCTCCGGCTGCCGAGCGCTGGGGCAAGGCCTACGCCTGGTACCTCCGCGGCTGGCTTCCGCCCCGACAGGACGCCGCCATCGCCGACCTCGCCTGCGGCGCCGGGCGGCTCCTGCATTGGCTGAAGACCTGCGGGTACACGAACCTCACCGGCGTCGACATCAGTCCCGACCAGGTGGCTTCGGCCCGCCAGGTCGTTCCCATCGTGGACCAGGCCGATCTCCTGGACTGGCTCGCCGAGCGGAAGGCGCTGTTCGACTGCTTGATCGGCCTGGACATCATCGAGCACTTCACGAGGGAGGAGGCCCTGCGCTTCCTCGAGCTGTGCTTCGGCGCCCTCAAGCCGGGCGGCCGGCTCATCCTCCAGACCCCGAACGCCGACAGCCCCTTCGGGCTTCAGCACCGTTACAACGATATGACCCACGAGTGGGCCTACAACATGAACCAGTTGACCCGCCTGTTGCGGCGCGCCGGGTTCACGGCCATCGAGCCACGCGAGCAGGGGCCGGTGCCCTGGGGCTACAGCCTCGCCTCCACGGCCCGGTTCGTCATCTGGCGCGTGATCCGGGCGGGCCTTCAGCTCTGGAACCTGGCCGAGACCGGCGCCCGCCTGCCGGTCCTGACGAGGGTGTTCCTGGTCAAGGCCGACAAGGCGAGGCAGAAGGGCTGACCTGGGACGCGGGGATGGCGAAAATGAGCAGGGCACCGAGTCCCCCTGCAATAAAATCACCTTCTGGTGAGGCGCAATCACTGAACGGCGCACACGTTGCCACCTTGGTGCGCGAATTCATAGGGGGACGCCTGATAAGAAAGCTCATGCAACGCCACCGGCGCATCATGGGTGAAGCCGCTTGGGTCTTCGCCGGCCAGGGTGCTTCCGCGCTGGCCACGCTCGTCGGCCTGCGGCTGATCACCGAGGTCGTGCCGCCGGCGGTTTACGGCGCGGTGGCGCTCGCGCTCGGCGTGGTCGCGCTGGCGCATGGCCTGACGGCCGGGCCGATCATGCAGGCGGTGCTGCGCTTCTATCCGGACCTGGCAGCCGACGGGCGGGCGCAGGTGCTGCGGAAGGCGGCGCTCGGTGCGCTTCGCAAACCGATCGCTCTTGCTAGCGGGGCGCTCGCCCTAGCCGGTCTGGGCTGGGTCCTTGCACATCCGCAGGAGGCCTGGCTGGTCGCGTTTTCACTCGCCCTTTTTTTGGCGGAAGTCGCGCGCTCGGTGGAAGTGACGTTTCTGAACGCTGCCCGCCGCCAGCGCGCGATGGCCTTGTTGACGACTGCCGACGCGTGGCTGCGACCGCTGGCGGCGGTGGCGCTGGTCTGGACCCTTGGCGCCAGTAGCGCCGCCGTCATCGCGGGCTACGTCGTCGGCGGCCTGCTTGCACTGGGCGGTTTCAAGCTGCTGGTGCGAGCCGAGGCGCCTTCGGCCAATCACGCCGCAGCGGGCATTCCGTCTTTCGACTCGGAAGTCGCGCGCCGCCTGCGAGCCTACGCGCTGCCGCTCACCCCGTTGCCTTTGATCGGCTGGGTGAGCGGGCAGGCTGACCGCTATCTGCTCGGCGGCATGGCCGGCGTGGAGGCTGCCGGCCTCTATGCGGCGCTGTACGGGCTGGCGAGCAAGCCTTTCCTTATGTTCTCGGCGAGCGTCGAACTCGCTCTGCGCCAACCTTATTACGCGCGCGTCAGCGCCGCCGACGTGGCCGGCGAGCGCTTTGCACTCGCCGTGTGGCTGGCGGTGGTCCTGGCCGGCGCGGTGGCGCTGTATCTCGCGTTCTGGTTGTTCCACGCGGAGATCGCCGTGCTGGTGCTGGCCGCCGAGTACCGCGCGCACTCGGCGCTGATGGGCTGGATCGCGGCCGGATACGTGCTGCTCGCCGCCGCCCAGGTCCTGGCACGCGTGTGCTACGCCCACCATGACACGCGGGGAGTGACGTGGGTCGAGGCGGCTGCGGCGGCTTTGTCGCTGATCGTCGCGGTGCCGCTCATCTATTGTCATGGCATCGAAGGCGCGGCCTGGGCGGTGCCGATCTACTTCGGCGCGCAACTGCTGCTCGCTGCCGGGCGTGCGCGCTGGGCGTGGCGGCGTGCCGCGCAGCCGGTCCAGGCCGTCACCCCCGCCGTGCCCAGCGCGCGATGAAAGCCAACGTATGAACGATCAACCGACCGCCCTGCAAGACGACTACCGCGCCCGCATCTATGCGCGCTATGCTACGAACTTCCAGAGCGCGCCGCAGGTCTTCGACGTCGAGGCCGCCCGCCGCTGGGGCCGTGCCTATCGCCACTACCTGCGCGGCTGGCTGCCGCAGGAGCGAAGCGCGCGGGTCCTGGACGTGGCCTGCGGTGGCGGAAAACTGTTGCAGTTTTTCATCGACGCAGGCTACCGCGATGTGCACGGCGTGGATGTCAGCCCGGAGCAGGTCGCGCTCGCCCGTCAGGTGACGCCCCACGTCGTGCAGGCCGACGTGCTCGAGTTCCTTGCGGAAGAGCGCGGACGGTTCGATCTGATCACGGGGCTGGACATCGTCGAGCACTTTTGCAAGGACGAAGTGCTGCGATTCCTCGACCTGTGCCATGCGGCGCTCAAGCCCGGCGGGCGGGTCGTGCTGCAGACGCCAAACGCCGAAAGCCCATGGGGCACGCATCATCAGTACAACGACCTGACTCACGAACTCGGCTTCAATCCCAACGCACTCGGCCGTCTGCTGGCGCTCGTGAGCTTCGAACGCATCGAGGCGCGGGAGCAGGGGCCGGTGCCGCTGAGGTATAGCGCTGCATCCACCTTGCGCTGGCTCGTGTGGCAGGCGATCCGCGCCGGCTTGAAGGTGTGGAACCTCGCGGAAACGGGAGACGCCGGAAGCGGGGTGTTTGCGCGGGTGTTCTTGATTTCGGGGCGGAGGGGTTGAAACAGATGGAACCCCTGTTCTCCCCTTTCATCTATTTCAACGTGCTTTTCGGGGCTATCCTGGTGGCGGCGACTCGTCTGCTGTTGGGTCGGCGAGGCAGTCCAATCTTATGGGCCTATGTATTGGTCACGCTGGTTTTCGTGTACCTACTGCCTGAGCAGGAATATTCGTCTGAAGTCGGCGCGGACGTTCTATTGCTCTCGCATCTGCTGATGTTCGCATTTCTTCTTTCAGTGTTGTTGCTGACTCGTGGGTACGCAAGTAGCGCCAGCTTACTTTGTGCTCGCGCGCTTGCAGTGCCGTGGTCAGCCATTTTTTTTGCCGTGGGAGCATGGGTGGGGCTTCGCGCCTATCTCGTCGTTGCCTACGGGCCTGCCGCGCTAGCGTTTTCGCGCGCGCAACTCGTCCATTCCTTCGGGATGATCGAGTTTTCGACGTGGGAGGTTGCGCTATCCAGTATCACAACGACGATGCTTCTCGGCGCACTCGTGGTTGTCGTGATCGTTTGGGCTGCTGGCGGGTTCAAACGTTCGCTGTTCGTGAGCGTTTTGGCAGTCGCCATGCTCGTGGTAATCATTGTTACGAACGAATCGCCCATTGGGTCGCGCCGGCTGCTTCTCGTTTTGTTTTCGCTATGGTTCGTGCTCGTGTGGCAGCGGACAGGACTGCCGCTGCGCACATTTGCACGCAGGCGCGCGCACTGGATCGTCACGGCCGCAGCGGGCGTCATTGGTCTGTCGATCTACTACCAATACATCAGGAACAATGATTTCACAGATATCCTCATGGCAAGGGATCCAGTGGACGTGGTGATGGCGGTCGCGAAATTTTCGACCACCTTCGAATCTGCTGAAACCAAGAACGATGTCCAGTACTTGCGGTCCGGTCCGTTCGACTTCTTCACGCGAGTGGTCGCCGCATCGACTCAGGACGATAGATCGAGCAAGGGTGAGGCAACGTTGTTCTCGCTTGCCATCGCGGTGCCCAAGCCTCTTTATCCTGGCGAGAAGCCGGTTGGAGACATCGACGAGGTGCTGCTGGATCATTTGAATATTGTCCCCTCGAAACCCTTTCTAAGCATTGACTACCCAACTAGCCTGCCGTCGATCGCAGTTGCGGATTTCGGACCGCTGGGCGTACTAATTGCAGGGGCGTTGTTAGGCCTGTGTTTCATCACTTTGGGGATATTGCTTCGGCATGTCGCGCGCGTACCGCTCGTTACGCTCCTAATTTTCGGTCTATCAATTCAGTTGATTGGGAGTCAGGAAGCAAGTCTCACTGCAATTGTCGCGGCGCTGCGCGATACCGCCTTGGCCGTGTCGATACTGCTCCCGAGTCACTGGCTGATCCGAAGAATTCGCAGAGCCCTCAGGCCGCCGGCGCGATTGGCGCCGAGAGGTGCGGTCTTGTCGAATGGGTACACAAACAGTTTGCTGCGATGATCGTCCACACCCTTTCCGCCATCGGCATCGAGGCGTCGGGCCCATGCTATACCGTCCCGCGGCTGTGTGAGGCGCTGATCGCTGCCGGCGTGGCGACGACGCTGGCGGTGCTGGATTGGGTCCCCGGGGTGGCGGCGCCGGAGTACGTGAAGCGGTTTCCGCTGGGCTGGGGTCCGCGGCGGCTCGGCTGCTCGCCGGCCATGGCGCGCTGGCTCGTGGAGCAGGCGCGCAGCGGCGAGGCGGAGGTGATCCACAACCACGGCCTGTGGATGATGCCGAACGTCTATCCGGGCTGGGCGCGGAAGGCCGGCGACGTGCGCCTGGTCGTCTCGCCGCGTGGAACCTTGTCCGAGTGGGCGCTCAACCACCACCCGGTCCGCAAGCGCCTGTTCTGGCGGCTCTTCCAGGCGCAGACCCTCGAGCGGGCGGACTGTTTTCACGCGACGGCCGAAAGCGAATACGCAGAGATCAGGCGGCTGGGCTTTCGCCAGCCGGTCGCCGTGCTGCCGAACGGAATCGATGTGCCGCCGGACGGGAAACCGGCGGAGCCACGGGAGGCTCGTCGTCAGCTCCTATATCTCGGCCGAATCCACAAGAAAAAGGGCATCGACTTGCTCTTGCGGGCCTGGCGGGCGGTAGAGCCGAAGTATCCGGAGTGGGAGTTGATCATCGCCGGCTCTGACAACGGCGGCTACCTCCCCGAGTATCAGCGGCTCGCGGCGGACCTCGGGGTGGAGCGTGTGAGCTTCCCCGGCCCGGTCTATGGCGAGGAGAAGCTCCAAATGTACCGCTCGGCCGACCTCTACGTCCTGCCGACGTATTCGGACAACTTTGCCGTGACCGTGGCGGAGGCTTTGGCCGCGGGCACTCCTGCGATCGTGAGCAAGGGGGCGCCCTGGGCGGGGCTGGAGCGAGAGGGGGCAGGGTGGTGGGTCGACATCGGGCTGGACCCGCTCGTGGCCGCGTTGGAGAGGGCCCTGGCGCAGCCCCCCGAGGTCCTTCGTGCCATGGGCGCGCGCGGGCGGGCGTGGATGATCCGGGACTTTTCGTGGGAGGCGATCGGCTGCCAGATGGCGGCGGTCTATCGCTGGCTTCGGGGCGAGGGGGAGCGGCCTGCGTGTGTGAGGGTGGAATGACCGCTGGGAACGGCATCGTATCGCTGGAAGCAGGTGGGTCCTGCCCCCTGTGCGCCGGCTGCGGCTTCGAGCCCTTCCGCTTCGGCCTCCTGCGCTGCGGCGGGTGCGGGCTGGTGGTGAACCCCGCGATCTTCCGTTCGGGCTCGGGAGAGGCCCTGAACAAGGAGGCCTTCGGCGAGGAGTGGGAGCCGGAGACCTCCTTCTGGGTGCGGTGGTTCCAGGTCTCGAAGAGCCGCCGGTACGTTCGGACGATCCTGCGGTACATGCCGCAGGGGCGACTCTTGGAGGTCGGGGTTGGGAGCGGCCGGTTCCTCGAAGCGGCGCGCAAGGCGGGGTTCGAAGTCATGGGATGCGACCTCTCACCAGCGGTGTGCCGCACAGTGGAGGAGCAGATCGGGGTGCACATGCACTGCGGGCCCCTGGACTCGCTCCCCAAGGGGTCGTTCGATGTGGTGGCGATGCACCACGTGCTGGAGCATGTGGAGGATCCGGTCGGGTTTCTGCGGAGCGTCCGCGAAGTACTGCGCCAAGGCGGAATTGTGCACATCGCCGTGCCGAACGTCGCTTGCTGGGAGGCCCGGTTTTCAGGGTGGAATTACTACGTGCCCTACCACCTCACGTACTTCGATCGCGAGACCCTCGCCCGCACCGCACGGGAGGCAGGGCTCGTCCCCGTCCGGACGGCGACGCACGAAAGCTTCTCGACGTGGTTCCTGCTGGGTGTGCGCACCATCCTGGGGATCGAGGCGAATCGCGCGCTCCCAATCCAGGCAAGCCTCGGCAGGGTTCCCCCGTGGTGGCCCTTGGTCGAGCACCCCTACCGCCTGGCGATGGTCGGGGCGGGTATGGTCACCTGGCCGCTGCGGCGGTTGCAGAGCGCGCTCGGCCGTGGCGACGAGCTCCTGATGGTCGCGCGGGCGGGGGAGGAGGCATGAGCGTCGACGTGGCCGTGATCATCCTCACGTACAACGAGGAGGCCAACCTTCCCTATGCCCTGGCCTCCGTGGTCGGCTGGGCGCGCCAGGTGTTCGTGTTCGATTCCGGCAGCACCGACCGGACGGTGGAGATCGCCAAGCGCTACGGCGCCGAGGTGATGGTCCACCCCTTCGAGAACTACGGCAAGCAACGGAACGCGGCCCTGGAGCGGCTGCCGATCGCCACCGAGTGGGTGCTGTTTCTCGACGCGGACGAGTGGATGCCTGAGGCGCTCAAGGAGGAGATCTCGTCCAGGCTCGCGAGCAATCCCGCGGAAAACGGGTTCTTGGTCAAGCGGCGGCTCGTCTGGATGGGCCGGTGGATCAAGCGCGGCTACTACCCCACCTGGATCCTGCGGCTGGCCCGGCGGGGGTTTGTCCGGTGCGAAGAGCGGGGAGTGAACGAGCATCTGATCGTGGACGGGCCGGTCGGGCGGCTCCAGCACGACTTCATCCACGAGGACCGCAAGGGCCTGGCCGAGTGGATCGCCAAGCACACCCGCTACGCGCGGCGCGAGGCTGAGGAGCTGCTCAAGCGAAGGCAGGTCCAGGGGCAGCGCGAGATTCCGGTACGCCTCTTCGGCACCCAGGCAGAGCGGAAGCGCTGGCTCCGCTACCATCTCTATGAGCGGCTCCCGCCCTTGGTGCGCCCGTTTTTCTACTGGGGTTACCGCTATCTCGTGCGGGGAGGGTTCCTGGACGGGCGGGAGGCGTTCATCTACCACTTTTTGCAGGCTCTGTGGTTTCCGCTGCTGATCGACGCCTACTACCTAGAGCTGCGTCGGCAGGGGTCACTGGGCTCCGCCAGGAAGTAAGAGCAGATGTGCGGCATTGTGGCATGGTCCGGCGTGGTCGATCCGGTTCGGCTCGAGGAGGCGGTGCGCCGGCTCGCCCACCGGGGGCCGGACGACGAAGGCCTCTGGTGGGACGAGCGGGCAGGCGTGGGTCTGGGGCACCGGCGCCTCGCGATCATCGACCTTTCCCCAGCAGGGCGCCAGCCCATGTGGGATGCCACGGGACGGGTGGCGATCGTCTTCAACGGCGAGATCTACAATTACCGGGAGCTCAGGCAGGATCTGGCGGCTCGGGGTTTCGTGTTCCGTAGCCAGTCGGACACGGAGGTGCTTCTGAATCTGTACCTCGCCGAAGGGGTGGAGATGCTATCCCGCCTCAACGGCATCTTCGCGTTCGCTCTGTGGGACGCTCGCAACCGCTCGCTCTTCGTGGCCCGCGATGCCCTGGGCGTCAAGCCCCTCTACTACGCCACGTGGTCGGGCGGGGTTGCCTTCGCCAGCGAGATCAAGGGACTCGTGGCCCTCCTGCCGGACCTCGGCGAACTCGACCTCGAGGCCCTGCACCGGTACCTGTGCTTCCTGTGGTGTCCGGGCGAGGGGACCTTGCTCAAGCGCGTGCGGAAAGTGGCGCCCGGCGAGGCCATGATCGTCCGGGAAGGGAAGATTCACCGCTGGTGGACATGGTACCGGCTGCCGGTCTTTCACAGGGCCAGTAATGAAGAGATGTCCCCCGAGGAGGCCGTCGCCCGGGTGCGGGAAGGAGTCCGCCAGGCCGTACACAGGCAAATGGTCGCCGACGTGCCGGTGGGGGCGTTCCTCTCCGGCGGGCTCGATTCGAGCGCCGTCGTAACCTTTGCGTGCGAGGTGGACCCGAACATCCGCTGCTTCACCATTGAACTTGTCGGCGGACAGGAAGAAGGCACCGTCGACGACCTGCCCTACGCGCAGGCGGTGGCCCGCCATCTGGGGGTCCGACTCGAGGTCATCCAGGTCGATGCGGGGCGGATGGCTGGCGACCTGGAACGCATGGTGACGCAACTGGACGAGCCCCTGGCGGACCCGGCTTCGCTGAATGTGCTCTACATTAGCCGCCTGGCGCGGGAGCACGGGATCAAAGTCCTGCTCTCCGGGGCGGGCGGGGACGATCTGTTCACCGGCTACCGGCGGCACTGGGCCCTCCAGGCGGAGCGATGGTGGCGGGGCGTGCCGCGTGCCTTGCGGCAGGGACTCGAAAGCCTGAGCAGTCGTCTGGACCAGCGCCGGGCCGCCTTCCGCCGGCTGGCCCGGGCGTTGGGCGGGGCAAGCCTCGACGGCGATGAGCGGATTGCGAGCTACTTTCTGTGGATGCGGGAGGAGGAGGTGCGGCGCCTGTACACGGAGGACGTGCGTGTGACCCTGGATGGCACAGCCGCGTGGGCGCCCCTGCTGGCCTTTCTCGCCCCGCTTCCCGAACGGGTGGAGCCGCTGGAGCGGATGCTCGCCCTGGAGCAGCGGTTCTTCCTGGGCGACCACAACCTGATCTACACCGACAAGATGTCCATGGCCGTAGGGGTAGAGGTGCGCGTGCCCTTTCTGGACCTCGAACTGATCCAGCTGGCCGCTCGGATACCGGTGCACTTCAAACAGCGCGGTCGCACGGGCAAATGGGTGCTCAAACAGGCGATGGCATCTGACTTGCCGGCCGAGGTGATTCACCGGCCGAAGACCGGTTTCGGGGCTCCCCTGCGACGCTGGCTTAAGGGCGAGTTGCGTCCGTTGCTGAACGACGTCCTCTCGCCGGAGAGCCTTAAGCGGCGTGGGCTCTTCGATCCGGTTGCGGTGCAGGAGCTCCTCCGCGCACACGACAGCGGCCGTCTCGATGCGGCCTACACCCTGCTCGCCCTTGTCTGTGTGGAACTCTGGTGCCGGGCGTTTGTCGATGGGGCGTCTTGTGGACTTCGGAGCGAGAGTCAGCAAGCGGCAGGTCGCTGAGTTCTGGGAGCGGGCGGCCTGCGGGGAGGAGCTCTACCTCCACGGGCAGGATCGGGCGGCCTACGAGGCGCAGGCACGCGCTCGTTACGGGCTGGAACCCTACATCGCTGAGTTCGCCCGCTTCGAAGAGACCCATGGGTTGCGGGTTCTGGAAATCGGCGTGGGTCTCGGGGCAGACCATCAACGGTTCGCCGAAGCCGGCGCGGACCTCTGCGGTATTGACCTCACCCCGCGGGCGATCGAGCACACCCGACGCCGCCTTGCGCTCTTCGGCCTCAAGTACAGGCTCGCGGTGGGCGACGCCGAGGCCCTGCCCTTTCCGAATGAGCAATTCGACCTGGTCTATTCGTGGGGCGTCTTGCACCACACCCCTGACACGCCGCGAGCGATCGCCGAGGTGTGGCGGGTGCTGAAACCCGGGGGCTGTGCCCGCATCATGCTGTATCACAAGTGGAGCCTCGTGGGGCTCATGCTTTGGGTGCGCTATGCGCTACTGGCCCTGCGGCCGTGGTGGACGCTTGGGCAGGTCTATGCGCGCTACCTCGAAAGCCCTGGCACACACGCGTACTCAAGCCGGAAGCACGCCGTCTGTTCTCCGCCTTCCGGCATGTTTCGATCCGCGTCGTGCTGACGCACGGCGACCTGCTGGCCTCGGAAGTCGGGCAACGGCATCGGGGACCGCTCCTCGCAGTGGCTCGGCGGCTCTGGCCGCGCTGGTTTTTCCGACGTTTCTGCCGTCGCCTGGGTCTCTACCTTTTGATTGAGGCGTGGAAGTAACGGTGTGAAGCAAGTCCTCCAGTCCCTCAAAACCGGCGCGATCGAGGTGGCCGAGGTACCAGCGCCGGCGGTGCGGCCGGGGGCGCTTCTCATCCAGACGCGAGTCTCGCTGATTTCCCCGGGCACCGAGCGCATGCTCATCGAGTTCGGGCGGGCCAACTGGTTGCACAAGGCCCGCCAGCAGGCGGACAAGGTCCGCCAGGTGCTGGAAAAGGTGCGGACCGATGGGCTGTGGGCGGCTTGGGAGGCGGTGCGTAGTAAGCTCGACCGGCCTTTGCCGCTGGGCTATTGCAACGTGGGCACTGTGGTGGAAGTCGGTCCCGGGGTGACGGGGTTCAAGGTAGGGGACCGCGTCGTGTCCAACGGCCCGCATGCGGAAATGGTGTGCGTACCGGCCACCCTGTGCGCCCGGGTGCCGGACGGCGTGTCGGACGAAGATGCCGCGTTCACGATTCTCGGTGCAGTGGCCCTGCAAGGGATCCGGCTTGCGCAACCGACACTCGGGGAGTCGGTGGCGGTGATCGGCCTAGGCCTTGTGGGCCTGCTGGCCGTGCAACTTCTCAAGGCCCAGGGATGCCGGGTGCTGGGCTTCGACCCCGATCCTAAGCGGGTCGCCCTTGCCCGCCAGTTCGGGGCGGAAGCGATGGTGCTTGCGACGGGGTCGGACCCGGTCTCCGCCGCATACGAGTTCTCCCGCGGTCGGGGTATGGATGCCGTCTTGATAACCGCCGCCACTAAAAGCTCTGAGCCGATTCACCAGGCCGCACGCATGTGCCGTAAGCGTGGACGTATCGTCCTCGTTGGGGTGACCGGCCTGGAGTTGTCTCGCGCGGACTTCTACGAAAAGGAACTTATATTCCAAGTCTCCTGTTCATATGGGCCTGGACGTTACGACCCGGCTTACGAAGAGAAGGGCCAGGACTACCCCTTCGGCTTCGTGCGCTGGACGGCGCAGCGGAACATGGAGGCCGTGCTCGACCTGCTGGCCGAGGGACGGCTCGAGGTCGATCCGCTCATCAGCCATCGCTTTCCGCTGGACGAGGCGCCGCGGGCCTACGAGGTCGTACTCGGCGCCGAGCCGTCGCTGGGGATCCTGCTGGAGTACGCGGCGTCCGCGCCTGCGGCCGGGCCGGAAGCGCGCACCGTCGTGGTGCAACCCGCACCGACGACGGCCGGGGACCGACCGGGCGTCGGCGTGCTCGGGGCGGGCAACTACGCCACGGCGGCGCTCTTGCCCGCGCTGCGCGCCGGCGGCGTGCGGCTGCGCTGTGTGGTCTCGAGCTCCGGCGCCACGGGGCTGCACGCGGCGCGGCGGTTCGGCTTCGAGGAGACAAGCACCGACCCCGAGCGGGTCTTCGCTGATCCCGCGACAAACGCTGTGGTGGTGGCCACGCGGCACGACAGCCACGCCCGCTACGTGCTGCGCGCGCTGGAGACCGGCAAACACGTCTTCTGCGAAAAGCCTCTGTGCCTGACGTTGGACGAGCTGAGCCGCATCGAAAGCCTCTACCGCCAACTCGCCGCCGAGGGTCGGGCTCCGGTCCTCATGGTCGGTTTCAACCGTCGGTTCGCGCCTTTGGTGATGACGATGCGGCGGTTGCTTGACGGCGTGGCCGGGCCGAAGGCGCTGGTGATCACCATCAACGCCGGTGCCGTCCCTTTGGATCACTGGACGCAGGATCCCGAGGTGGGTGGTGGTCGCATCCTGGGCGAGGCCTGCCACTTCGTGGATCTGGCCCGGTTTCTGGTCGGGGCATCCATCGCCCGCTGGGGGCGCTGGTCGTTACCAACCCCGGCGCGCGACTGCGCCACCTTGCAGCTCGCCTTCGCTGACGGTTCGACGGCGGCGATTCACTACCTGGCCAACGGGCACCGCGGTTTCCCGAAGGAGCGCATCGAGGTCTTCGTCGGGGGGCGGGTGCTGCAGCTCGACAACTTCCGCGTTCTGCGCGGTTGGGGCTGGCCGGGCTTTCAGCGGCGGTGGTTCTGGCGGCAAGACAAAGGCCAGCGTGCCGCCGTGATGGCCTTCTTGAGCGCGCTGCGTACCGGCCGCGCGCCCATTCCGTTCGACGAGATCGTCGAGGTTCATCGCGTCATAATCAGCCTGGCGCAAGCGCCATGAGTCTAGGGCGATGGTGGCGCACAGTGCGCTTGCTGCCGCCGGAGCAGCTCCTGGCCCGGGTGTGGTTTCGGCTCTACCGACCGCGGCCTAACCTCGCACCGCCGCCGCCGCTGCGCCCCGTCCGCGGGCGGTGGGTGGTGCCGCCGCCGACCGAGCCAAGCCTGGTGGGCCCCAAGACTTTTCGTTTTCATGGCGTGGAGGGCGATCTCGACGTCGTCGGCTGGGACGGGCCCCAGCGCACCCGCTTGTGGCGCTACCACCAGCACTACTTCGAGGATCTGCTGGCCGATGGCGCCGCGGCACGCCGCCCTTGGCACGAGGCGCTCCTGCGGCGCTGGGTGGCCGACAACCCACCGGGCCGCGGCGTGGGGTGGGAGCCGTACCCGACCTCGCGTCGGATCGTCCACTGGATCGCTTGGGCGCTGGGGGGAGGGGAGCTGCCGGCCGAGGCCGTGGCGAGCTTGGCGGTGCAGGCGCGCTGGCTGGAGCGCCGACTCGAGCGGCACCTGCGCGCCAACCACCTCTGGGCCAACGCCGTGGCCTTGGTGTTCGCCGGGGCGTTCTTCCTCGGGCCGGAGGCCGACCGCTGGCTGGCGCGCGGGCTGGCCCTGCTGATGCGGGAGCTCGGCCGGCAAATCCTGCCCGATGGGGCGCACTACGAGCGTAGCCCGATGTACCACGCCCAGGTGCTGCGCGATCTGCTCGATTTGGAGAACCTCGCCGGCGCCTATCCGGACGTGGGGGCGTGGGCCCACGTTCGGACCACTTGGCGCGCCCGCCTGCCGGCGATGCGCCGCTTCCTGCTCGGCCTGACGCACCCCGACGGGGAGATCGCCTTCTTCAACGACGCGGCCTTCGGGGTGGTGGCGCCGCCGGCGCAGCTGGAGGCGTACGCGGAGCGCCTGGGGCTCGGCCCGGCGCCGCCGCTGGAGCCGGGGCTGCTGCATTGGCCCGAGGCCGGCTACGTGCGCCTGAGCGACGCCGGGGCCGTGGCCTTGCTCGATTGCGCGCCCGTGGGCCCGGACGAGCAGCCTGGCCACGCCCACGCCGATACCCTCTCCTTCGAGTTGTCAATCGGCCAACGCCGCTTCTTGGTCAACGGCGGCACCTCGACGTACGAGGTGGGGCCCGAGCGCCTGTGGCAGCGCGGCACGGCGGCCCACAGCACCGTGATCGTCGACGGCGAGAATTCCTCCGAAGTGTGGGCGTCCTTCCGGGTGGGGCGCCGGGCCCGCCCGTTCGGCTTCGCCGCCACGCCGCTCGACCGTGGCGGCTGGCGCGTCGTCTGCGCCCACGACGGCTACCGGCACCGGCCCGGCGCACCGGTCCATCGGCGCACTTGGATCTGGCGGCCCGGCGAGCTGCGGGTGGAGGACGTGGTCACCCCGGCGCGGCCGGCCGAGGCGCGGTTCCTGCTGCATCCGGCCTGGCGGCTCGAGGGTACGCCCCAGGAGGGCGTGGCTAGCGCCGAAGGTGCGCGTGTGCGCTGGCGGGTCGAGCGCGGCTGCGCGCGGCTGGAGTCGGCGCACTACCATCCCCGCTTCGGGGCGACCGAGCCGACGACGTGCTTAGCGGTTGCCTTGGTGGACGGCCAGGCCATCGTTCGTTTCCTTTGGGACGCCCCATGCACATCCTCTTCTTGAGCGACAACTTCCCGCCCGAGGTCAACGCTCCGGCCACGCGGACCTACGAGCACGCCCGCGAGTGGGTACGTGCGGGACACCGGGTGACGGTAATCACGTGCGCGCCAAACTTCCCTCAAGGTCGTGTGTTCCCGGGCTATCGGAATCGTCTGTTGCAGCGCGAGACGATCGACGGCATCGAGGTGCTGCGGGTCTGGAGTTTCATTGCCCGGAATGAAGGGTTCGTAAAGCGCACCCTGGACTACGCTAGCTACATGGTCAGCGCCATGCTGGCCAGCCCCTTGGTGCGGGACGTCGACGTCATCGTCGGCACCTCGCCTCAGTTCTTCACCGCTTGCGCCGCGGCGATGGTGGCGCGCCTCAAGCGCCGGCCTTGGGTGTTCGAAGTGCGCGATTTGTGGCCGGAGAGCATCGTGGCCGTCGGCGCGCTGCGGCCCGGGCGGGTGCTCCGCGCACTCGAGGCGCTCGAACTGAGACTCTATCGGGACGCGGCGCGGATCGTCGTGGTCACGGACGCCTTTCGCGAGCGACTGGTGGAGCGCGGCGTACCCGCGAGCAAGATCGTCGTCGTGCCCAACGGCATCGACGCGTCGGCCTGTCGCCGCCCGGCGGACCCGGCGCGGCTGCGTCGGGCGCTGGGGCTCGAAGGCAAGCTCGTGGTGGGCTACATCGGTACGCACGGCCTGGCCCACGGGCTCGATTTCGTCCTCCGCATGGCGGCCGAGGCGGCCCCTCGCTGGCCGCAGCTGCACTTCCTGTTCGTGGGCGACGGCGCCGAGAAGCCCGCGCTTGTGGAAGAGGCGCGGCGTCTGCGCCTGAGCAACGTGACCTTCCACGACCTCGTCCCCAAGGAGCGGGTCGGGGAATTCCTCGCCCTCATCGACATCGGTCTGGTGCCGCTACGCGATCGACCCACGTTTCGGACCGTGCTGCCATCGAAGATCTTCGAGTACGCAGCGCTCGGGGTGCCCGTCCTCTTGGGGGTCGATGGCGAAGCGCGCCGCCTGGTCGAGGCCTATGGTGCGGGGCTCTTCTACCATCCCGAGAACTCCGAGGCCTTTCTGGGCGCCCTCGCCCGGCTGGTCGAGGACCCCGCGCTGCGACGGCGACTCGGTGAGGGCGGCCGGGCGCTGGCCCGCGCTTTCGACCGCCGCGCCCTCGCCCAGCGGATGCTGAGCGAACTCTGCGGACTCAATGCCGCAGTTCGCGACCTCCATGCCGCAGACACCGGCGCCTCGCAGCCCTCGCGTCTGGCGTCCTAGTCCGTTGGTCACAGGGCCCGCGGCACAAGCGGCCGGTCGAAGCCGCCAGGGCCCGCACCTTGCACGAATCGGATGACAATGTCGTCGCACCTGGGTTCGGCGGCTCGCATCGGCGGCGGGTTCGACCTCGTCGCCGGTGCGCGGCCCAACTTCGTCAAGATCGCGCCGCTGGTGCGGGCGTTCCGGGCGGCCGGCTTGCCGTTTCGGCTGGTCCACACGGGGCAGCACTACGACCCGCTGCTCAGCGATGTCTTCTTCGCCCAGCTGGAGCTGCCGCCGCCGGACGTGCATCTGGGCGTGGGCGGCGGGTCCCACGCCGAGCAGACGGCGCGGATTTTGGCGGCGTACGACGGCGTGCTCGCGGGCGCGCCGCCCCGAGCGACGATCGTGGTCGGCGACGTCAATTCCACGCTGGCCTGTGCGCTGGCGGCGGCCAAGCGCGGCGTTCCGGTCGTCCACGTGGAGGCCGGGTTGCGTTCCTTCGACCGCTCGATGCCCGAGGAGATCAACCGCGTGCTGGTGGATCACCTGGCCGAGCTGCTATTCGTGACCGAGCCGAGCGGCGTGGTCAATCTTCGGCGCGAGGGTGTGGCCGAGGAGCGCATCCATCTGGTCGGCAACGTGATGATCGACACGCTGCGGGCGCTTGAGCCGTTGGCGCGCCAAGCGCCCGGGCCCGAGCGCTGGGGGCTGGAGGCCCGCGGCTACGCGCTGGTCACGCTGCACCGCCCCGGCAACGTGGACGATCCTGCGGGGCTGGCCCGCGTGGTCGCCGTGCTCGAAGCGGTGGCCGCGGAGCTGCCGGTGCTCTTTCCGGTCCACCCGCGCACCCGCGACCGCCTGTGCGCGCACGGCTGGCAGGGGCGCCTGGCGGCGCACCCGCGCCTGCGGCTGGTCGAGCCGCTCGGGTACCTGGACTTCCTGCGCCTGATGATGGACGCGGCCGTGGTGCTGACCGATTCCGGCGGGGTTCAGGAGGAGACAACCGCCCTAGGTGTGCCTTGCCTTACGCTGCGGCCGAACACGGAGCGACCCATCACCGTCGAGATCGGAACGAACCGACTGGTGCCGTTGGACCCTGACCGCGTGCGGGCGGAGGTGGCCGCCGTGCGCGCTGGCCAGGGCAAGCGCGGCCAGGTGCCGGAGCTGTGGGATGGGCAGGCCGCTGAGCGGATTGTAGCGGTGCTTATTCGTTGGAGCGAAGAACATGTGATGGCTGGGTCGTGGAAGAGGGCGTAGGATACAGGGTTAAGCCAATTTCTTGGAGCCGGAACATGCGAGCTCCTACCTGCTCGGCCTGGAGAAAACATGGAGCTCCCTCAGTGGCCCGTCTCCCCCTTCTGGAGCTCGGATGCTCAAGGTCGCTCCCTGTACGCCTATCCCCTACGGGGGCGCGTACTGGACTGGCCCCAACGATGGGGGGACAAGGGGGCAGGTACCTGGTATGCGTCCGAGACACACCTTCGCTTCTCCAGGGGCCATCTGGCCATAGGGGTGGGTTTCCGGAGCCGATGGATCGGTCTGGGGCGGCTGAATGCGCTCTTCTGGGGTACGCATATGCCTGCCTATCCCCACCTGTGGGGGGAGACGGCCCGTCCCCTCTCGGCGGGTTCGCTTCGCCTGGAGGTTCTGGGGTGGGTTGGCCAGCTCTGGGAATCCCGCTTCTATGATCTTAGCCTCCGAAACGACCGCCGGCTCATCAGTGGCCTGCTGGGGCAGGCGCACCTGCTCGCCCGGGATCAGATCCTCACGCTCGAGCTGGTTTCGATCGCTTACAGAACCTGGGCTGGAGCTGAGGAAGTGGTCGGGGCTCCGCTGCACGCCCTGTCGCTGCCCCTGAGGAGTCGGTGGGCACCCTGGATGGGGCTGTATGGATTTTTCCCTGCGGGCCGATTACTACCTGCAGGTGCAGGTTGCCGCGGCCACAGAAGTAGGTGTTCGAAGAAGAACTGGGCTTCTATCGTGTGCATGGTAGAAATGGGTAATACGGTCCGGATTTCACCGGATCGGTTGCTTTTCGATGTGGAGCTGGCCGAGCGCTTCCGGGACTATCTCGTAGCTCGACAGGGGGGGGGGACGCTGGATTTCGTAAGCGGCCGGGAGCGCCGCGCCTCTCGATGGGTGCAACTGATGGGGGTGGAGTTTCTCTGGCGTCTGCTGCAGCGACCCGCTCGATGGCAGCGTGTATGGCGCGCCCTGCGCCTGTTTCGCTATCTCTAATGCATTCGTCTCCTTCTATACCTCCTTCTACCCTGTATGCACGATGGGGTAAGCGTCTGCTGGACCTCATCCTTGTGGTACCCGTCCTTACGGGGTTCCTCCTGTTGTGGCCCTTACTGTGGGTTCTTGTCCGATGGGGAGTGGGTAGGCCCGTTCTGATCCGACAGCGTCGGGTCGGATACCGGGGCAGGCTGTTTACGCTCTACAAACTGCGCACGCTGCGCGGAGCCCCACTGAATCAGGCTAGCTGGCCTCACCAGGATGATCCCAGGCTGACCCCTATAAGCAGGTGGCTGCGTACATTTGGGGTGGACGAACTACCTCAGCTCTGGAACGTGCTCAAGGGGGAGATGAGCCTGGTGGGGCCAAGGCCTTTGCTTCCCGACGATTTACCCGAAGAACACCACTGGCCGCTCATGCCTCGCCATCAGGTTCGCCCGGGTCTTACTGGGTGGGCGCAGATTCAGGGGCGTAACAGCCTGGACCTCGAGCGACGCTACGAACTCGATGCCTGGTATGCGGCGCACGTAAGCCTCTGGCTGGATCTGCGCATCCTCTTCCAGACCCTAGTCAAGCTCATGCGCCGCGAGGGAGCCTGGCACCCGAAAGAACGGGCGATGAAACAGGCGGCAGATCATGTCTGATCGGCTCTGGATGCTCATGTTCTTGGCGTTTGCTGTGCCTGTTTCCGGCCAGGTTCCTCGGCCGGAAATGTGGCCCTATCCCCATCCCGTATACTCCTGGCTGGAGCGCGCCTATGGGCGTGGCCTTCTGCCGCAACGGGGATGGGACGGCATCCCGGCCTCGCGCGCCGTGCTCCTAGACCGGCTCCTTCGGATAGACACCACCCGACTCGATGCCGAAGACCGCACCCGCTGGTGGTCCTGGGTCTGGGAGCTCGAAGATCGACCCGATCAGGAGGCCTTTCTCCTCCCGCGCAGAGAAGGCCAGCAAGGACATCTGTACGCCTACCGGGATCCGGAGACGCGTCTCTTTGTGGACCCCTCGGTGGGAGGGGAGCTCATGTCCGTTCGCGAAACCGAGGGCTTCTTCGGTCCCGTATCTCGTCTGGGCGGACGCCTCTACGGAAGCGTCCTCGGACGGGTGGGGTTTTTTCTGGACGCGCGCGCGATCGGATACCGGCCCCCGGATCTGGGCCGATTCGATCCGATCTGGTCCCGCACGCAGAACGTGCGCATCCGGGAAGAGGGCTCCTACGATGTGCAGGCTTTCATGAGCTACCTCTCCGGGCCTCTAATGCTGGACATAGGCCGAGGCCGCATCCTCTACGGCATTGAGCCCGCCTCCTCGCTTATCTGGTCGGAGAACCCACCCTATGTACCGTACCTGCGGTTTTCCCTGCGCTACCGGCGGACGAATTTTCAGTTCCTGCACGCCGCCCTTCAGGATTCGGTCTTCGAGACCCCGCTGCCCGACCGGCCTCAGCAGACAGGCACCTGGAGAAGACCCCGGTGGCTTGCCCTGCACCGGGTTCAGTTCGAGCCCCGCGCAGGATGGACGGTTGCCTTTACGGAAATGGTCGTCTACGGCAACCGAGGGATGGAGCTCACCTACTGGATACCGATCTATCCGTTTCTCATCTCTGAAGATGAGTTCGGTTTCCTGGACAACATCCTCTGGACTCTGGAAGCCCGGGTGCGTATCCGTCCGGGATGGATCCTGCACGGTAGCTGGCTTATCGATAATCTCACCTTTTCCGGGCTCTTTACCGATACGCTCGATAACAAGCACGGTCTGCAAGCCGGGATACACTGGTACGGACCTCGGGGTTGGGAGGCGGGGCTTTCCTACACGTACATCGACCCTTTTGTCTATTCCCATCCGCGGCCTTATAACGCCTATATCGAACGGGAATGGACGATCGGCCATCCGCTCGGGCCCAACGCGGATTCCTGGCTGTTGCGTCTGCGCCGGTGGATAGGAGTCAGAAGTTGGATCGAGGCCGAGCTTGAGGCCGTGCGCAAGGGGCTAAACGTGCTGGATGCTTCGGGCCGTTTGGTACGCAACGTGGGGGGGGATGCACGGTTGGGAGGGAGCGTGGGTCCTACGACCGGCAACAAACGCTTTCTGACCGGAAGCGATCGGCACCGCTGGATTCGGGGAGCTCTTATGCTGCGCTGGGAGCCCTGGCGTGCCTTTGTCTTCTGGGTCCGCTTCGAACTGCGCCGCGTCCTAGAGGGCGCTCGGATTCCGGATCAGCGGATCTGGCGTCTGGGTCTGGAATGGGGGAGATAAGGTTGCGCGGGGATCTTTATGATCGCCTGTGCGCCCTGGCCCGGCGCTATGGGGTGCCGCTGGAGTACGTGATCTGGGTCGCCTTGGAGCACTTTCTGGCCCAGCAGGAGAGGCTTGAGGCGCGTAATCAGGATCGCTTGCAGGAAAACTGGAGGCGCTATCAGGATCTGCTGGAGCGGATCGGGCCATGGCCGTAGCGAGGTCCCTTTCTGGGCTGCGTCTCCCCACTGTGGGGGAGGTCTGCTGGCTACATGAAGAGCTTTGCAGGCGCATGAACTGGGATCCAACGCTTCGGGAGCTGGCCGCCCTGGAGCTCGTGCTTGTGCTTCTATATCGGGAAGCTGAAGGGCTCCGTCGAGGATCAAAAAAAGAGCACCTGGCCCGCTGCGGAGCGCGCCTGCTGTTTGAACTAGTTCACTACCGGCCCTTTCAGCAGGGCAACGTGGCCCTGGCCTGGATGGCGCTCCTGCATCTGCTCAACACCAACGGGTTTCAGGTGCGCGCCTCTTCAGAGGCCATCTACCGGATGCTGCGCAACATCGAGGCGGGCGATCCCGAACGAATCTACAGATGGCTCCTGCGCCACATGCGCCTGATCGGACCTATAGCGGAAAGCGCAGCAGACGCCTGACATGCCTCGGCCGTATACGGCGCAAGTCTGCAGGCGTTCGTAAGCCCCAGCTCGTAGGCGCCCGTTTTCTTGTCCTGCACCGGATCGCAACGGATTCTAGCCTGGTGGGGCGCGGGACTATGTACATCGGAGGGCAAGATATCTAGAGTGGAAGCGCACCTGCAGTACGGCAGGCGCCGTCGGGACAGCAGAAAAGGCAGGGCTTTGCGCCCTGCCTTTTTTGTTTCATCCGGCGATCGGCGCCTAAACGCGGAAGTATTTCGCCTGCGGATGGTGCACCACCAGGGCCGAGGTGGACTGCTCGGGCACGAGCTGGAACGCTTCCGTAAGCCCCACCCCGATGCGCTCTGGCCTGAGGAGCTGCATGATAAGGACCTGATCCTCCAGGTTCGGACAAGCCGGATAGCCGAAGGAGTAGCGGGATCCCCGGTATCCCTGCTGAAAGAGCGCCTTGAGGTCCCGGGCGTCTTCGTGCGCGATGTCCAGCATCTGGCGCATGCGCTTGTGCCAGTATTCGGCCAGCGCCTCGGCCATCTCCACGGAAAAGCCATGCACGTAGAGGTATTCCTGATAGCGGCCCTCCTGGAAGAGCCTCTGCGCGTAAGCGCTCGCCTCCGGTCCCATGGTGACCAGCTGGACGCCGAGCACGTCGAAGCCATCGGAGCGGAAAAAGTCCGCAATGCACCGGTACGGGGCCTGGCGCTGACGGGGAAAGCGAAAGCGCAGCCATTCCGTAGGCTCGGCGTCTGCGAACTCCTCCCAGCCCGGCCAGTCCTCCCGAAGGGGGGCTTCTTCCGGGCGCATCCCGCCAGGCCGGTAGACGATGAGCGTTTCTCCCTCGGCGCGCACAGGGAAGAACCCGTATGCAACAGCGGGCCTGAGCCATCCGTCCCGCCCGGCTTCCCGGAGCAGGCGTTCGAGCACGGGGTAGATTTCCCGCTCCAGGTAGCGTTCAAACTCCGCTCCGTTTCGGTTTCCGGCTCGTATTCCCCACTGCCCCTTGATAAGGGCGGTGCGGTTGAGGTACGTGTAGATGGTATCCAGATCGATTTCCCGCTCCAGGCGCACCCCAAGGAACGGGGGACGGGGAACAGGGGCCGGAGATAGGCCCTCGGTGCGCGCCCGGGGCCGGGTGCTCAGGCGCAGCTGAGCCGGCTTGGTGCCCCGTACAGGGGGTGGGGAAACCTCCACGGGCTCATAGCCGGTCTCCTCCTCCGTCGGCCGCGGGGGGCTATGCGCTGCGCTGTAGCCGAGCAGGCGCTCGAGCACCTCCAGCCCTTCGAAGGCGTCCTGGCAGTAGAAGACCGGTCCGGGATAGAGGGAACGCAGTTCTTCTTCCACGAACCGGCGCGTCAGGGCTGCTCCGCCCAGCAAAACGGGGATCTTCCAGCCCCGATCCCGCATGAACTCCAGGTTTTCCCGCATCACGGCCGTGGACTTGACGAGCAGCCCGCTCATGCCGATCGCATCGGCCCTGTGCGCCTCGGCGGCGGCGAGCATCTCCTCAACGGGCACTTTGATGCCCAGGTTGATGACCCGATAGCCGTTGTTGGAGAGGATGATGTCCACGAGGTTTTTGCCGATATCGTGCACATCTCCCCGGACTGTGGCCAGCACCACGGTGCCCTTGTGGGCGCCCTCCAGGCGCTCCATAAAGGGCTCCAGGTAGGTGACGGCCGCTTTCATGACCTCGGCGGATCGGAGCACGAAGGGAAGCTGCATCTGGCCGGATCCGAAGAGTTCGCCCACCTGGCGCATGGCATCCAGCAGGATGGTGTTGATGATCTCCAGCGGCCCGTAGCGTTTGAGGGCTTCCCGCAGGTCTTCCTCCAGCCCCCGGCGCTCTCCGTCCAGAATCCGATGGCGGAGGCGTTCTTCCACGGAGAGCGTCTCCGTCCGATCTTCCCGTTTTGGGCCTTCTTGCTGGATGTTCGTGGCGGCGATGAGCTCTTCGAGGGGATCGGAGATGAGCTTTCCCGTCTCGTCGTAGCGGCGGTCATCTTCCAGCAGGCGACGACACAGCTCCCGGATCTCCTCGGGGATCTGGTGCAGGGGCTGGATGCGGCTGGCATGCACGATCGCCGCGTCCAGCCCGGCCTCCACGGCCATATGCAGGAAGACGGAATTGAGCGCCTGCCGGGCTGAGGGGTTGAGGCCGAAGCTCACGTTGCTGATGCCCAGGATGGTGCGCACGCGCGGCCAGCGGGCCTTGATCTGCCGGATGGCCTGCAGGGTATCGAGGGCGGCGCGGCGAAACGCTTCATCCCCGGAGCCGAGCGTGAAGGTGAGCGGATCGATGAAGAGCTCCTCCGGCCGGAGGCCGTATGCTTCCACGGCCAGCCGATAGAGCCGTTCGGCCACCTGAAGTTTGTGCTCCACGCTCCGGGCCATGCCCCGCTCATCGATGGTCAGTCCCACCACCGCGGCCCCGAATCGCCGACAGAGCTCCAGCACCCGGCGGGCCCGATCCTCTCCGTCCTCGAAGTTGATGGAGTTGACGATCGCCTTGCCCCCGATGAGCTCCAGGGCGGCTTCGATCACGACCGGGTCTGTGGAATCGATCATGAGCGGGGCTTCGACCTCGAGCACCAGCCGGCGCACCAGTTCCGTCATATCCCGGCGCTCATCCCGGCCCACGTAGGCCACGCAGACGTCGAGCAGGTGCGCCCCTTCGCGCACCTGCTCGCGGGCCATCTGGACCATGCCCTCCCAGTCCTCGGCAAGCAGGAGCTCGCGGAACTGCCGCGAACCGTTGGCGTTGAGCCGTTCGCCCACCAGAAGCGGGGCCGGCTCCAGCCGCGTGGGCAGGCTCTGATACAGACTCGTGACCGAGGGAATATATTCCGGGTTCCGGGCCCGGGGGGCAAGCCCCTCTACGCTCTGACGCAGCAGGCGGATATGTTCCGGGGTTGTGCCGCAGCAGCCCCCGACGATCTGCACACCCAGATCCAGTACAAAGGTGCGCATCCAGCGGGCCAGCTCTTCCGGGCTGAGCCGGTAGACGGCCCGGCCGCCCACGTTTTCCGGAAGTCCGGCGTTGGGCAGGCAGGAGAGGGCAAAGGGGCTCTGCGCGGCCAGCAGGCGCAGATGGGCATCCATCTGTTCCGGACCCGTGGCGCAGTTGAGCCCCAGCGCGGTCAGTTCATAGCGGGACAGGATCGCGAGCGCCGTCTGCACGTCCGTGCCCACGAGCATGCTTCCGGTGGGCTCGATCGTCAGGGAGACGATCACGGGTATCCGGCGCCCCCGTTGCCGCATGGCCTCCTGAACGGCGTCAAGGGCGGCCTTGATCTGCAGGGGATCCTGGCAGGTCTCGATCATGAACAGATCCACCCCGCCGTCGAGCAGACCCAGGGCCTGTTCCAGATACGAAGCCCGCAGGGTGCGGAAGTCGATCTGTCCCAGCGTGGGAAGCCGGGTTCCGGGACCGATGGAGCCAGCTACGAACCGGGGCTCATCGAGCCGATGGAAATCCCCGGCCACCCGACGGGCCAGTGCGGCCGCCGCGCGGTTGATCTCATAGGTGCGCTCCTCCTCCCCGTACTCCGAGAGCACCACTCGATTGGCCCCGAAGGTGTTGGTCTCGATGACCATCGCGCCGGCGTGCAGATAGGCGGCGTGAATCTCGGCGATCACCTCCGGGCGCGAAAGCACAAGCAGTTCATTGCAGCCCTCCTTGCCCCAGAAATCCTCCGGGCCCAGGGCGCGCGCCTGAATCTGCGTGCCCATGGCCCCATCGAAGACCACGATGCGCTCGGCAAGGAGCGCAACAAAAGGATGCGACATGGCTTCATCCCCCCTACGGAAACCAGACGCGGACAGATCTCAGGAGACGAGGGGGGAGAGAAGGGAAAACCGGGCCACAGCCGGGTATCGGACCATCCACTCCCCGTCATCGACCCCCGGATCTGTCCGGGGCAGGCATTGGCACCTGGTCGGAGGCGCGCTTTGTTGCAGGATCCCTGGCCCTTCGGGGTCCGGCGCGCAACCCGACGGTTGCCAAGGCTTCTTCGGGCCTGTTCCCTCCGCCTTTCTGGATGACGGGCGGATAGCGCAAAGAACACATCCGCCATAAAACTACAAAACCCGTTCGGGGAAAACAAGGGGGAAGTGCCAGCCAGGGGGCCCTCCGAGAGGATCAAGACCGGTCTTGAAGCGGAAAGCGCTTCCTGCAGCGTAGAACCTTGCGGGCAAAAGATGCCGTCCGGAGCCCGTCTGGATGCTCTGCCCGAGGCGGGAATCGTTTTTGCCGGAGGGTCTTTTCGCTATGGGCGGGCTCCTTACGGCATATGGGCGCAGGACGGGTGCGCTCCGGCACTGCCGGATCATCCAGTTGCCCCGGATCACCGATCCCCGGGGCAACCTCACCTTTATTGAATCCTGTCGGCACATTCCCTTTGCCATCGAGCGCGTCTACTACCTCTATGACGTGCCCGGGGGGGCGGAGCGAGGGGCGCACGCGCACCGCCGGCTACAGCAGTTTCTCATCGCCATGAGCGGGAGCTTCGATGTCGTGCTCGATGATGGATTCCGGCGCCGACGTTTCCACCTCAACCGCTCCTACTACGGCCTCTACATCTGCCCCATGGTATGGCGCTACCTGGACAACTTCTCCACGGGCGCCGTCTGTCTGGTGCTCGCCTCCGAGCCCTATGAGGAGTCCGACTACATCCGGGATTACGCGGAATTTCTGCGCCTGGTCCGGGAGGGCGAAGATGCAGGTGCCGTTTCTTGACCTTCGACGCCAGACTCGCGCCCTGCAGGCGGAGCTGGAGGAGGCCATCAGGCGGGTGCTCGATGCCGGCCAGTTCATCCTGGGCCCGGAGCTGGAGCGCTTCGAAGCCGAGTGGGCCGCCTACTGCGGGGCGGAGTACTGCATCGGGGTAGGAAACGGCCTGGAGGCGCTCTACCTGGCCCTGCGCGCCATGGGGGTGGGGCCGGGCGCGGAGGTGATCGTGCCCGCGCACACGTATGTGGCCACCTGGCTTGCCGTAAGCTGGTGCGGGGCCCGGCCCGTGCCCGTGGACGTCGATCCCCGCACGGGCATGATGGATGTGGCCGATCTGGAGGCGGCCATCACGGCCCGCACACGGGTCATCATCCCGGTCCATCTGTATGGCCTCCCGGCCGATCTGGATCCGATCCGGGACCTGGCCCTCCGATACGGGCTGCGCGTGCTCGAAGATGCCGCCCAGGCGCACGGGGCTCGATACCGGGGACGTCGCATCGGCGCCCACGGGGACGCGGTGGCCTGGAGCTTCTACCCGAGCAAAAACCTGGGCGCGATCGGGGATGGAGGGGCGGTGACGACCTCGGATCCCGAACTGGCCCGACGCCTGCGCCTGCTCCGGCACTATGGCTCTCCGCAACGCAACGTGCACCAGATCGAGGGCATCAACAGCCGGCTCGACCCCCTCCAGGCGGCCGTGCTGCGCACCAAACTGCGCCATCTGGAGGCGTGGAACGAGCGGCGCAGGGAGCTGGCCGGCCGGTACCGGGAGGCGTTTGCCGATCTGGAAGCGGAGCTTGCCCTGCTCTCCGTTCCCGAGTGGGCCGAGCCCGTCTGGCATCTCTTCGTCGTGCGACATCGCAGACGGGATGAACTGCAGCGGCTCCTGGCCGAACGGGGCGTCGAATCGCTGGTGCACTATCCCACCCCGCCCCATCTGCAACCCGTCTATGCGCACCTGGGGCTGGGTCCGGGCGCCCTGCCCGGAGCCGAGCAGATGGCGCGCGAGGTCCTGAGCCTGCCCCTGGATCCGTTTCTGGAGGAGGAAGAGCTCCAGTACGTGATCGCCTCTGTGCGGGAAGCGGTAGCGCAGCTGGCCTCAAAAGGCGGGGCCGTGCATCCGGTGCCGGGGCTCCGGCCACAGTCTTCGGAGGAGCCTGCCGCTCCCGCACCGGGGGGCGCATCCGGCCGGGTTCCGGATCCGGCGTCCGAATCGGCGGAGCTGGAGCGCGATCTGGCCATCGAGACCCTGTTTGCCGCGCGGCCCCGACGCGCTGCGCTCCTCCGCCTGCCCGTGGAAAAGTGGCCTCTGCGGGGCCGCATACAGATGCAGGTCTGGCGCAATCACGCCTTCGAGCCCCTGTTGCGGCCCCTGGAAGCGTATCTGCGGTTTGCCGGATTTGCCCTGGACGTCCACCTGAGCGCCTACGATGACAGCCTCTCCTGGGCCGATCCGGCCCCCGAGGGCGCAAGCCTGGAACTTGTGTATCTGGATCGGGATCGGTATCGGATTGCCGATGCGGAGTTCCTGGACTGGTTGCGGGAGCGCATCGCCCTGCGCCGCCGGGCCAGCCAGCTCCCCATGCTTGTGCTGAGCTGGCTGGCCCATCCGCAAAGTGGGGATCCTTTTTCTGGTCTGGTTGATGTGCACTGGGTGGATCTGGGCGCTTTCTTCGCCGAAGAAGCCCCGGATCTGGTGTGGCGGGACCCGGATCTGCTTCCCGTGGCCGGCACCCGCCTGCGCAACGAGGCCCAGCTGCTGCTGGCGCGCGCGCTGGCCGGCCGCTGGATCGGTGGCCTGGTCCTGCCCCCGATCAAGGCCATCGCCGTGGATCTCGACGGCACGCTCTATGACGGCGTGCTGGCCGAGGACGGGGTGGAGGGGATCCGCATCAGCCCCGCACACCGGGAGCTTCAGGCGTTCCTGGAGCGATGCGCCCGGTCCGGGCTCTTCGTGGCGCTCGTTACCCGCAATCACCCCGAAGACGTCCTCGGGCTCCTGCAGGGGGAAGGTTTCCCGCTCCGCGGGGCGGATCTAGCGGCCGTGCTTGCGGACTGGCGTCCGAAGTCCGTCTTGCTTCACGAGCTCGCCCAGCGGTTGCGCATCGGTCTCGATAGCATCCTGTTTGTGGACGACAACCCGGGCGAACTCATTCAGGTGGCCCGTGATCTGCCCGAGGTGCATCGGGTGCATGCCGCCGATCCGGAGCGTACGCGGCGCACCCTGAGGTACTATCCGGGCCTGTGGCGGTGGCACCCGGCTACTTCGGAGAACGCCCTTCGGGTACGGGACTGGCAGAGCCTGGCCGTCCGGGAGGCGCTGCGCCGACAGCTCGATGATCTGGCTGCGTACTGGGGCGCCTTGCAGACCCGCTTGTCCGTGTCCGTAAACGAGCCCGAGGATTTCCCCCGCATCGCTGAGCTTCTGCAGAAGACCAACCAGTTCAACCTGACCCTGGCCCGAAGCTCGCTGGCCGTTGTCGATGCCCTGGCTTGCGATCCCCGGGGGGCGGTCGTGGGGGTGCGGCTCCGGGATCGGCTTGCGGACAGCGGGCTGGTGGCGGCCCTGCTCGTGGAGCAGCAAGGGGATGGTGCGCTGGTGCGCGAGCTGGCCATCTCCTGCCGCGCCCTGGGCAGAGGGCTCGAGGAGGCCATGGTGTTTCTGGCCCTGCGGGCCGTGCCGTTTCTCGAGCAAACAACGCGGATTCTCTTTCCCGTGCGCCCGGGGCCGCGCAACGAGCCCGTTCGGCGCTGGCTCAAGTCGGTTCTCGAACTGGAGGAGATCCCGCAGGAGGGTCTCTACGCCCTTCCGTCCCATCGCGTCCTGGGTTGGCAGGTACCGGAAGGACTTCAGGTGGAGGAAGCGATCCATGGAGAGCCGTAGCGTGCTGGATCGGCTGCTGGAGCTGGCTGTGGCCGTGCTGGGGGAACCGGTTTCCCCGGAGGCGAGCCGGGAGAATACGGAGGCCTGGAATTCGCTCCGGCATATCGAGTTGCTCTTTGCCGTCGAAGAGGCCTTCGGTTGCCCTATCCCCCCCGAACTCTGGCCCCAGCTGGATTCCATCCAGGCCATCGCTTCATGGCTGGAGGGCGCCCATGTACCGTGAAGAGCCCATCGAGGGATTCGCCTTCCGCCTGCGCGCGGTGCAAGAAGCGGATGCGGCTTTCATCCTGGAGCTGCGCACCTCGGAGCGGGCTCGTTTTCTGCATCCCGTGGATCCGGATCTGGAAGCGCAGCGCCGCTGGATTCGGGATCAGCGCGCTCGGCCCGGGGACTACTATTTCCTCATCGAACGCCGCGCTGACCGCCGACCGGAGGGTACGATCGGCCTCTGCGGGATCACCGCAGGAGAGGCCGAGTGGGGTCGGTGGATTCTGCGGCCGGACTCCCTGGCCGCGCTGGAGAGCGTCTGGATGTTGTGCTGCTGGGCTTTCGAGGCCCTGGGCCTGGAGAGCCTCTACAGCCTGACGCTTGTAGAGAACCGGACCGTACTCTCCCTGCATGAGGCGCTGGGTTTTGAGCGCGTGCGTCTGCATCGGGGTCGATTTCATTTCTCCGGGGTTGCTCATGATGCCGTCGAGCACCGGATCTGGCGCGCGCGGTGGGAGAGGGACCTCGAACCCCGTCTGCGTGCGCACTGTCTGTCCATCGCCCGGCGTATGGAGGCCGTATGCTCCGATTTGATCACATAGGGCTGGCCACCCGAAGCCTCGTCCGGGCACAGGCCGCCCTGCGGGAGCTCGGGTTTGCCTTTTCCGATCCGCCCTTCGTCGACCCCGTTCAGGGGGTGCGGGGCTGTTTTGGTAGCTGCTCTTCAGAGGGGCTCCGGGTGGAGTTGCTGGAGAACCTGCCCGACAGCCGCGTGCTCGATCCCTGGCTTTCGGGAGGGGCTGGATACCAGCTCGCCTTCTGGGCCGATTCCTGGGAGGAAGAGCTCTTGCGGCTTGCGCAGGCCGGATGGCGGCCTATCCGGGGTCCGGACCCGGCATCTGCCTTCGGGGGTCGGTGGATCGCCTTTTTCATGCATCCCGGTTTTCCCAACCTGATTCTGGAGCTCATCCATGCGGGAGACGACGCTGCACACCGAACAGGAACGCCTTGAGGTCATAGCGGAACGCTCTCTGTACGCGAGCGGATGCTACCCGCAGGTGGCCCGCTACTGCGCTCGCATCTTCCGGCGCTTCATCCGGGGTGGGGCTATTCTGGAGCTGGGCCCGGCCGAAGGGCTGCTTACCCCGTACCTGGCCGAAGCGGCCGATCAGCTGACCCTGGTCGACGGGGCCCGCCTGTTCTGCGAGGACCTGCAGGCTCGTTTCCCGGAGGCCGAGGTCGTCTGCTCGCTTTTTGAGACCTACGAACCCCCGCGGAGCTTCGATGCCATCGTCATGGGACATGTCCTTGAGCATGTGCTCGATCCCGTCTCCTTGCTCCGCAGGGCTCGATCCTGGCTCAAGCCGGGAGGGATCGTCTGCGCCGCTGTGCCCAACGCCCGTTCCCTACACCGGCAGGCCGCCGTGCTCATGGGGCTACTGCCGGTCGAGGATGCCTTCTCCGAGCTGGACCGATATCACGGCCACCGGCGGGTATTCAACCCGGAAAGCTTCCGGGCCGTTTTTCTGGAGGCCGGATACCGCATCCTGGCCTTCGGAGGCTACTGGCTTAAGCCCCTTTCCAGCCGGCAGATCGAGGAACAGTGGACGGCCGAGATGCTCGAGGCGTTTCTGGCCCTGGGGGAACGCTATCCGGATATCGCGGCCGAGATCTATGTGGTAGCCGAATCCGCCCACCCGTCCGGTTCGTAACCAGCTTTTCCCTTTCCCGGCTTGCGCTTTGTCCGGTCGGCGGCTATGTTGGGCTGTGTTTCCGAGGAGGAGGATCGGTATGTGGCGAGTCTGGCTTCTCTGCTTCTGCCTGTCGGCCGCGGCTTCAGCCCAGATACGCTCCATTGCGCCCGCGCCGGACCGGCGTCCGGGAGAGGGTGAGGGGCCCTTTGAACGGCTCATTCTCCGTGGGGCCATACTCATCGACGGCACCGGCGCCCCGCCCATCGGTCCGGTGGACATCGTCATCGAAGGCAACCGCATCAAGGAGATCGTCCGGGTGGGCTATCCGGGTGTGCCCATTGATCCCCAACGCCGCCCCGGGGGGGCCACGCGGGAGCTGGATGTTTCCGGTATGTACGTCCTGCCCGGCTTCGTGGACACGCACGCCCACATAGGAGGGGTAGAGCAGGGCACGCCGGCAGAATACGTCTTCAAACTCTGGATGGCGCACGGTATTACGACCATCCGGGATCCGGGCTCCGGAAACGGGCTGGACTGGGTGCTGGAGCACAAACGGCGCAGCGCGGAGAACCGGATCGTGGCGCCCCGCATTTACGCCTATGTACGTTTCGGCCAGGGCGCCCGGCAGCCCATCACGACCCCGGAGCAGGCGCGCGCCTGGGTGCGCGAGGTGGCCAAGCGGGGGGCCGATGGGCTTAAGCTCGGCGCCCTGCCGCCGGATATCATGGCCGCCACGATCGATGAGGCGCGCAAGCTCGGTCTGGGCACCGCGGCGCACCTGGATCAGATGGGGGTGGCGCGTATGAACGCGCTCGATGCGGCTCGGCTCGGGTTGACCACGCTCGAACACTGGTACGGGCTTCCGGAGGCGCTCTTTGAGGATCGGACCGTGCAGGATTTCCCAGTAGACTACAACTACCAGAACGAACAGCACCGCTTCGGACAGGCGGGCCGGCTCTGGAAGCAGGCCGCCCCACCGGGAAGCCCGAAGTGGAACGCGGTCATGGAGGAGTTTCTCCGACTGGGCTTCATTTTCAGCCCCACGCTTACGATCTACGAAGCCAGCCGGGATCTGATGCGAGAGATGCGCGCCGAATGGCACGACCGCTATACCCTGCCCAGCCTGTGGCGCTTCTTCCAGCCCAGCCGCACCGCGCACGGCTCGTACTGGTTTTACTGGACCACACACGATGAAATCGAGTGGAAGCGCAACTACCAGATCTGGTTCCGCTGGCTCAACGAATACAAAAACCGCGGCGGCCGTGTGGTGACAGGCTCCGATTCGGGCTTCATCTTCAAGCTCTACGGATTCGGCTACGTTCGGGAGCTGGAGCTCCTGCAGGAGGCCGGCTTCCACCCCCTGGAGGTCATCCGGGCCGCGACCATGCACGGGGCCGAGGCGCTGGGCAACCCGGATATCGGCATCGTCGCCCCGGGCAAACTGGCCGATCTGGTGGTCGTGGCCGAAAACCCGCTGGAGAACTTCAAAGTACTCTACGGCACAGGGTGGCTCCGGCTCGATGAGAACGGCCAGGTTACGCGCACGCGGGGCATCCTGTATACGATCAAAGACGGCATCATCTACGACGCCAAACGCCTGCTCGAAGACGTGGCCCGGATGGTCGAGGAGGCCAGGCGCCAGGAAGCGGCCGGATCAAAGACGGGATCCTGAACCCGGACTCCCCCTTCTACCCGATGCCGGAGGGCGCCTCCGCACAGGGTCTGGAATATCCCCCCAAGGTGCGGGTCGGGCTTGTGCGGGAGAAGGGGAGAGCGTATATTCGGATACGCAAATCCGATTATGGACGAGGAGTTCCGTATGGTTCTCTCGCGTGCCTGCGAGTACGCTATTCAGGCCATTTTGTATCTGGCTCGCCAGGATCCGGATCGGCTGGTGATGAGCAAGGAGATCGCCGACAGGCTGCATATACCCCGGCATTTTCTGGCCAAGATCCTCCAGGACCTGGTTCGCTCGGGGCTGGTAGAGTCCTTCAAGGGGCCCACCGGGGGGTTCCGGTTGGCCGTTTCTCCCGATCGGCTCACGTTGCTGGATGTGGTGGCTGCGGTCGACGGGCTGGGGATCTTTGATCGGTGCGGGATCGGGCTCAAGCAGTGCTCCGATGACAACCCCTGTCCCATTCATGAGCGGTGGAAGCCGGCCCGGCAGGCGATCCGGGATGTGCTCGGACAGCGTTCCGTTGCCGAGCTGCTTCAGGAAAGCACCATCGAGCCCCGAGAGGAATAAAGCCCCCCGTTACCTATCGCAGGAGGTCTATCATGTCGTTTGCCCGCTTGCTCTTACCCCTGGATTTTTCGGATCGCTCTCCGGAGGCCCTGCGCCTGGCCGGAATCCTGTCGGAGCGCTTCGGCTCCGAGGTCATACCCCTGTATGTGCTCAGCCCGCTTCCGGCCATAGATCCCGTACTTTCGCTGCCCTTCGAGCTCTACGGGCCGACCGTCGCGCCGCCGGATGAAGGCAGGCGCCGGGAGGAAGCCCTGGCCTACCTGCGCAGCTATCTGGAGGAACATGATCGGTCTGCGTGGGCCGGCGGGGCGCAGGTGCGGGAGGGCTCACCGGCGGTGGAGATCGTCCGCGCGGCCCGTGAGCTCACCTGTGATCTCATCTTGCTGGGCACCCACGGTCGATCGGGATTAGCCCGATGGCTGCTGGGTAGCACGACGGAGCGCGTGGTGCGCACCAGTTCCGTTCCCGTGTGGGTCTTTCGGGGCGATCCGGAGCGGCCCATACGGCATATCCTGTTGCCCACGGATTTCTCCGAACTGGCCGCCGAGGCTTATCCGTTGGCCATCGCCGTGGCGCGCGCCTTTGAGGCCACGATCACCCTGTTTTACGTGGCCGAGTACGTACCGCTGAGCGACAATCAGCTGTTGGAGCGTATGCGCAAAGAATACCAGGGTCGGCTTGAAAGAGAACGCATGACGCGCTTTACCGAAGAAGATCGCCGTTTCATCGCCGACGCCTATTTGCAGTTCAACCTGGGCAGCTCAACGGCCGGGATCGTGGATTTTGCCGCGCGCAAGCAGATCGACCTCATTATCATGTCCACGCACGGCTATTCGGGGCTCAAGCACATTCTCCTCGGCAGCACGACAGAGTATGTCGTCCGACACGCCCCCTGCGCTGTGCTCACGATCCGACCCAAAAGCATGCACCTGGAGGAGAAGTAGTTTCGAAACCGGGCTGTTACGGCTCTGCCCGGATCCGGGATTCGGTAACCGGCCAGAACCGCCTCGAAGCGCTTCGGCACGCTTCTGGCCTGCTGTGCGCTGACTTCGCATCCACCCCGGGCCCTCGCCGCAGGGAAGGCGGCGGGGGCTTTTCTATTACCTGGGCCTTGAAGCGCCCTCCGGGCTAAAGCGCTCTCGGATCTGGGCAAACGCGTTGAATTCCCCGGCCGGGGGCGCGTAACTTCATCGGGCTAGTAACGGGAGAGCACCTCAGCGATGCGCCATCGATACGATTTCCGCCGAATCGAAGAGAAGTGGCAGCGCTACTGGGACGAGCATAAAACCTTCCGGACGGCCGGTCCCAAGGAGCCGGGCTTCGATCCGAACAAGCCCAAGTACTACGTGCTTGACATGTTTCCCTATCCCAGCGGGGCCGGGCTGCATGTGGGGCATCCCGAAGGCTACACGGCCACCGACATTATGGCCCGCTACCGGCGCATGAAAGGCTACAACGTGCTCCATCCGATGGGGTGGGACGCCTTCGGGTTGCCGGCCGAGCAGTACGCGATCGAGACGAACACGCACCCGCGCATCACCACCGAGCGCAACATCGCCCGCTTCCGGTCCCAGCTCAAGAGCCTGGGCTTTTCGTACGACTGGGATCGCGAGATCGACACGACCGACCCGCGTTACTACAAGTGGACCCAGTGGATCTTTCTCCAGCTCTACAAGATGGGGCTGGCCTATGAGGCCGAGGTGCCCGTCAACTGGTGTCCGGCGCTCGGGACCGTGCTGGCCAACGAGGAAGTGATCGACGGCAAGTCGGAGCGCGGCGGCTACCCCGTCTATCGCCGGCCCATGCGTCAGTGGATGCTGCGCATCACGGCCTACGCCGACCGGCTGCTCGAAGACCTGGAGCTGCTCGACTGGCCCGAGAGCATCAAAGAGATGCAGCGCAACTGGATCGGGCGGTCGGAAGGTGCCGAGATCGAATTCCCCGTGGTGGGGCTGGACGGGCGCATCCGGGTGTTTACGACGCGGCCCGACACGCTTTTCGGGGCCACCTACATGGTGCTGGCGCCTGAACATGAGCTCGTGGATCAGATCACGACGCCGGAACACCGGGCCGAGGTGGAGGCTTACCGGCACCAGGCCCAGCAGAAGTCGGATCTGGAGCGCACCGAACTGGCTCGCGAGAAGACCGGCGTCTTCACCGGCGGCTATGCCATCAACCCGGCCACCGGCCAGCAGATTCCCATCTGGATTGCCGACTACGTGCTCGGCCACTACGGCACGGGTGCCATCATGGCCGTGCCGGGGCATGATCAGCGCGACTGGGAGTTCGCCCGCAAATACAACCTGCCGATCGTCGAGGTCGTGCAGGGTGGCAATCTGGAGGAAGGCGCCTACGAGGGCGACGGCCCGCATGTCAACTCGGCCAACGACGAGGTCTCGCTCAACGGCCTGTACAATGAAGAGGCCAAGCGGGTGATCGTCGAATGGCTTGAGCGCAAGGGATTGGGCAAGCGCTCCGTCCAGTACCGGCTGCGCGACTGGCTCTTCAGCCGCCAGCGCTACTGGGGCGAGCCGTTCCCGATCGTGCACGAAGTCGACGAAGAGGGGCGCCGCACCGGCCGCACCTATCCGCTGGATGAATCGGAACTGCCCGTCGAATTGCCCGACCTGGAGGATTTCCGTCCCCAGCCGGCTTCCGATCCCGATGCCGAGCCCCAGCCGCCGCTGGCCCGGGCCGTCGACTGGGTGCGCGTCAAAGGCTGGGTGACGCCCGAGGGAACGGTTCGGCTGCTCAAGCCCGGCCTGGAGCCGCCGCCCGGCGTGGAGATCAAGAACTTCCATCGCGAGACGAACACCATGCCCCAGTGGGCGGGCTCCTGCTGGTACTATCTGCGCTACATCGACCCGCACAACGACGAGCGCTTCGTCGATCCGGAGAAAGAGCGCTACTGGATGCCCGTCGATCTCTACGTGGGCGGGGCCGAGCACGCCGTCTTGCACCTGCTCTATGCCCGCTTCTGGCACAAGGTGCTCTATGACCTGGGGCTGGTCTCCACGCCCGAGCCCTTCATGAAGCTGGTCAACCAGGGGCTGATCCTGGGTGAGATGGAGTACACGCTCTTTCTGGATGAGCGGGGCGAGCCTGTATCGGCCGAATGCGTCGAGGAAGTGGGCGAGAGCCGTTATGAGGATCGGCGCTCCGGTGCGCCGGTTTACGGGCGCAGGATCTCGGCCGATGATGTGGAAAAGCGGGGTGAGCATTTTGTACTGCGAGATCGACCCGAGATCCGCGTGGAGGCCCGGGCATATAAGATGAGCAAAAGCCGGGGCAACGTGGTCAATCCCGACGAAATCGTTCGTCTCTACGGGGCCGATTCGCTCCGGCTCTATGAGATGTTCATGGGGCCGCTGGAGGAGACCAAGCCCTGGAGCACCCAGGGTGTCGAGGGGGTGCATCGGTTCTTGAGTCGGCTCTGGCGCCTCTACGTGGATGAAGAGACGGGGGCCCTGCGGGTCCAGGATGCGGATCCGGATCGGGACCAGCTCCGCCTTCTGCACGAGACGATTCGGAAGGTCACCGAGGACACGGAGCGGATGCGCTTCAATACGGCCATCGCGCAGATGATGATTTTTGTCAACGAGGCCCTACGCTGGCCGGTCTTCCCGCGCGCGGTGGCTGAACCCTTTGTGCTGCTCATTAGTCCTTACGCCCCGCACATCGCCGAAGAGCTCTGGGAGCGGCTCGGCCACCCGGAGTCGCTGGCCTATGCGCCCTGGCCACAGTATGATCCGGCCCTGCTGGAGCGCACGACGGTGACCGTGGTCGTGCAGGTCAACGGCCGGCTGCGGGCCCAGTTGGAGTTGCCAGCCGGAAGCCCGCAGGAGCACGTACAGGCGCGGGCGCTTGAGGATCCGAACGTGCGGCGCCACATCGACGGCCGATCCATCCGACGCGTGATCTTTGTCCCCGATCGACTCCTCAACCTGGTCGTGGATTGAGCCGCACGTGGTGGGGGAACTGGTCGTTCTGTTTGGTTTGCTGGCCCTGGGGCTCGGGCTGGGCAGCGGGTCCTGGCGCGGGGTCTCGCTGGGGCCGGCGGCGGTGTTGTTGCTGGCCCTGCTGGCGGGGCATTTCGGGATCCGGTTGCCCGGGGTGCTGCGGGACCTGGGGCTGGTGCTTTTCCTCTACACCGTGGGCCTGCAGGCGGGTCCGGGTTTTTTCCGCGCTCTGCGTCAGGAGGGAATCCGGCCTCATCTGCTGGTCCTGCTGGTGATCGGCACGGTCTGGCTGGGGGTTTTTCTGCTGCGCTGGCTGTGGCCGGAGCCGGATCTGCGGATCTGGGCCGGGGTGTTTGCCGGCGCCCTGACCTCGACCCCGGCTCTGGCCGTGGCCGCGGAGGTCTCCGGCGCGTTGGTTCCCACGGTGGGCTATACGCTTACCTATCCTGTGGGTCTGGTGGCGACCGCGCTCGGGATGGTCCTCCTGCCCCGCATGCTGGGCTGGGATCTGGAGGCGGCCCACCGGGAGTGGGCGGCCGAACAGCGGCGTCGGGCGCCGGATCGGATCGCGCGCAACTTCGAGGTCACCAATCCCAACCTGGACGGGCGCACCTTTCGGGAGCTCGATCTGGGGCGCGCCTTCGGGGTGGTCATCAGCCGCCATGGGCAGGGGGGAGAGGTGGTGCCCCCGCATCCGGATCGGCTGATCCGGCTCGGGGATCGGCTGCGCGTAATCGGCACGCCCGAGGAGCTGGAGCGCTTCGCCCTGTTTGTGGGCCGGCCTGTGGAGGAGGATCTGCCCTTCAGCGGGGGATTTGCCTCTGTGGAGGTGCTGGTAACCCATCGCGCCGTGGTGGGCCGAACGCTGCGGGAGCTGGATCTGCTCCGTTCCTACGGGGTCACGGTGGCGCGCATCCAGCGCGCGGGGCTGGACGTGCGGCCCACGGGCAATCAAACCCTGGAGATGGGGGACAAGCTCGTGCTCGTGGGCCCGAAGATCGTGCTTCCCGACGTGGTGCGCCTGCTGGGCAATGATCTGCGGCGGCTGGGGGAGGCCGATCTGGCCCCGGTCGCCCTGGGCGTGCTGCTGGGGCTTTTGCTCGGGCAGGTGCCGGTCGGCCCGATTCGCCTGGGCACGGCCGGAGGGGTGCTCCTGGCCGGGCTTCTGTTGGGCTGGCTCGGCAAGACCGGGCCTGTGCTCTGGCGCATGTCCACGGCCGGGGCGGGGCTCGTACGCCAGCTCGGCGTATCCCTGTTTCTGGCTGTTGCGGGGCTGGAGGCCGGATCCCGGCTCTGGGATGCGCTGCAGGGAGGAGGATGGCTGTTGGCCCTGATCGGGCTGGGGCTTACTGTGCTGGCCCTGGCGGTGGGGGCGGTGCTCATCCGGCGCTGGCGGTATAACCCCCTGGTGGGGCTGGGCCTGCTCTGTGGGGCCATGACCTCCGGGGTAGCCCTGTCGGTCATCTCCCGGGCCAGCGATTCCGAGGCCCCCGCGATGGCCTATGCCCTCGTCTACCCGGTGGCCCTGATGGGCACGATCCTGGGGGTTCGGCTCTTGCTGTTCTGAGTGGACCCGAGGGGCCGGCTGCGGGCAGGGAACGAAGCGGCAAGGGTGCGGGCCGGGTCCCGAACAAGGGCCGGAGGGGGCCGGGGCGGCGGATCATCCCATTCAGGTTGCGCCGACTCCGGCGGGCTTTCTACTTTCACGCGGCTTTTTGGGCTCTGGCCCCCGAAGGAGACGGGCTATGCAGGTGGTGCTCTTCGGTATCTGTGCGCTGCTGGCCATCGTGGGTGCGGTGGGCGTGATCACGGCGCGCAATCCGGTCTACAGCGCCCTGTTTCTGGTGTTGAATTTCTTTAGCCTGGCCGGCCTGTATCTATCCCTTGAGGCCCAGTTTCTGGCTGTCACCCAGGTGATCGTTTACGCGGGGGCCATTGTGGTGCTGTTTCTTTTTGTCATCATGCTGCTCAACCTGCGACCCGAGGACCTGCCGCGTTTTCGCCTTGACAGGACCGGCCCACTTGTTGTGCTCCTCAGCCTGGGCTTGCTCCTTGGGGTCGGGATGGGGATCTGGAGCCTGTTGGGGGCTTCGTTTCCTCAGAATCCGCAGGCGCAGGCGGTGGGTACGGTGGAGTCGCTGGGTCGGGCCCTGTTTGGTCGTTACCTGGTGGGTTTTGAAGTCGTGGCCGTGCTGTTGCTGGTGGCCATGATCGGATCGGTGATGCTGGCCAAACGTCGCTTTCAATAAGGAAGGGATTGCGGCCATGGTGCCTGCAGGGGGATACCTGCTCGTGAGCGCGCTTCTGTTTTCCCTGGGGGTGATGGGCGTGCTGTTGCGTCGCAGCGCCATTGTCATGTTCATGTGCGTGGAGATGATGCTCAATGCCGTTAACCTCTCCCTGGTCGCCTTCTCCCGGCTTCTGGGCGATCCCACCGGACAGGTGCTTGTATTCTTCGTCATGTGCGTGGCCGCCGCCGAAGTTTCCGTGGGGTTGGCGCTTGTGATCGCGCTTTTCCGGAATCGAGAGAGCATCGACGTCGACCAGATTCGTTTGCTTCGAGGCTGAGCCATGATGCCGCAGTGGACGCCGTACCTGGTCGGATTGCCTCTGCTGGGCTTTTTGCTTAGCGGCCTGCTCGGGCTCCTGTGGCCTCGTTACCGGCGCTGGGAGATCGGCATCGGGGTGCTGGCCGTCTCGGTGGTAGCCCTCGCCTTCCTGCTGGCGCTGGGGCTATTTGTGGGCCTGCCGCAGGAAGAGCTCCCCCTGCGCGTGGTGCTGTACCAGTGGATCGCCTCCGGAGATTTTGCGGCCCCAATCGCCTTCCGGCTCGATACGCTTTCTCTGTGGATGACGCTCATCGTCACGGGCGTTGGGGCGCTCATCCACCTGTATTCGATCGGGTACATGCGCGGCGATGCGGGGTACTGGCGCTATTTCGCCTACCTGAACCTCTTCATAGCCGCTATGCTCCTGCTCGTGCTGGCCGACAACCTGCTCCTGCTCTTTCTCGGCTGGGAAGGGGTGGGGCTCTGCTCGTACCTGCTCATCGGGCACTGGTACGCGGATCGGGAGAAGGCCTTTGCGGCGCGCAAGGCCTTTGTGGTAAACCGAATCGGGGATTTCGCCTTTCTGATTGGGCTTCTGTGGCTTTTTCGGGAGGTGGGTTCCCTGGATCTGGGGGTTGTGCTGGATCGGGCCGGGGCCATAGAAAGCACGGCGCTCGGGGCCATCGGGATGCTGCTTTTCCTTGGGGCGACGGGAAAGAGCGCGCAGATCCCCCTGTACGTCTGGCTTCCGGATGCGATGGCGGGCCCGACGCCTGTGTCGGCGCTCATTCATGCGGCCACCATGGTGACGGCGGGTGTTTACCTCCTGGCTCGGCTTTCTCCCCTGTACGTGCTCTCTCCCGGTGTGCTCGGGCTCATCGCGCTCATCGGAGCGCTGACGGCCCTGCTGGCCGCCACGATGGCGCTTGTGCAGACGGACATCAAGAAGGTGCTCGCCTACTCGACCATATCTCAGCTGGGGCTCATGTTTCTGGGCGCCGGCGTGGGGGCCTTTTCGGCGGCCATCTTCCATGTGTTCACGCACGCCTTCTCGAAAGCCCTCCTGTTTCTGGGCGCCGGTTCGGTTATCCACGCCCTCGAAGGAGAGCAGGATATCCGGCGTATGGGTGGGCTGAGCCGGCATATGCCGCTTACCTACTGCACCTTTCTGCTCGGTGCGCTTGCGCTGGCCGGTCTGCCCCCATTGGCCGGCTTTTTTTCCAAAGACATGATGCTCACGGCCGCGCTGGGCTCCGGGCACGAGGTGCTTTGGTTCCTTGGGCTGGTCAGCTCCCTGCTGACCACCCTCTACATGGGCCGGCTTCTTGTGCTCGTCTTTCATGGAGCGCCGCGGGCGCCTGCGGTCTCCCGCGCCCATGAAGCCCCGGCCGTGATGCGCCTGCCCCTTGTGGGGCTGGCTGTGGGCGCTGTGGCGGCGGGCTGGATCGGCTGGCCGGACCTGCTCGGGCACGGGGCCTGGAACTGGATCGGTCGCTGGCTTTCGGACAGCACGGCCGATCTGGAGCACGGGCTGAGCCTGGGTCTGGAGGCGCTTTCCATCGCGCTCTCGGTAACCGTGGCCGTCGGCGGCCTATGGATGGCCTTCCGTCTGTGGGGGCGGGCGGGGCTGGAGGCCGATCACATGCTCCAGCGTCGACTGGGCGGTCTCTACGCGCTCTGGCAGAGCGGCTACCGGGTCGAGGCGATCTACGAGCGCCTTTTCGTCCGCCCCCTTCTGCAGGGAAGCGCGGCGCCCCTGCGGTGGTCGGAGCGCTACATCGCCGGAGGGCTCATTGGGCTCGCCTCCCGGAGCGCGTTTTTCATCGGGAGCGGGATACGCAGGCTGCAGACGGGTCTGCTTTCCCTCTATGCGCTGGTCATGCTCATCGGGGCCCTGGGCCTGCTGGCGTGGTTTCTGTGGCGCTCCCTATAAACCTTTGAGGAGATTGTGCCCCTATGTTACCGGTGCAGTTTCCCCTCTCCACGCTGATCGCCCTGCCCTGGTTGGGGGCGCTTCTGGTCGCACTGTTGCGCCGGACTTCCGGAGCGCGCCTGGTGGCGCAGGTGACGAGCCTGCTTGCGCTGCTGTGGACGGCCTACGTGTGGGTCCGTTTTCGTCCCGAACTGAGCGGGGGGCTTCAGCTGGTGGAGCGCTTCGGGCCCTGGATTGCGGGCTTTGATGTGTCCTACTATCTGGCCATAGATGGGCTCAGCGTGCCGTTTTTGCTCATGGGTGCCGTCCTGGGGCTCGGGGTGATCTGGGCCGCGGACCCTCGCCAGTACGCGCTTCTGCTCCTGCTCGAAGGCGCCCTGTTCGGGGCCTTTCTGGCCGTAGATCTGGTGCTCTTCTACGTTTTCTTTGAGCTTACCCTGCTGCCCGCTTTTTTTCTGATCCTCCTTTCCGGACGCGAAGAGGCCGGCCCCATCGCCCTGCGCTTTCTCCTCTATACGATGGTGGGTTCTCTGCTGCTGTTGCTGGCCATCCTGTATGTGGGCGTTGAGGCCGGACGGGCGTTTAACAACGGGGTTTTCGCCGCCGACTGGATCCGGCTGATCCGGGAGTACGGTCCGGATCTGCCAACCCAGCGCTGGCTGCTGCTCATCTTTGCGCTGGCCTTCATGATCAAGGCCGGGCTTGTCCCCCTGCATGCCTGGCTTCCGGACGCCTATGCCGAGGGGCCGGCCGTGCTGGTGGGGCTGTCCAAATTGGGCGTCTACGGCCTGTTGCGCTGGGGGGCTCCCTTGTTCCCGAACGCCTGGGCGGAACTGGCCCCCTGGGGCGCTCTGCTCGGGGCCGTCAGCGTGCTCTACGGGGGCCTGCTGGCCTGGTCGGAGCGCGACATGCGCCGGCTGGTGGCCTATGGGTCCATCGCCCACATGGGCATGCTCTTCGTGGGGCTGGCCGCCACCTCCCGTGAAGCCTGGCAGGGGGTCGTCTGGTTGGCCGTGGTGAGCACCTGGATTGTGGCCGGACTGCTTCTGCTTCTGCAGGACCTGGAGCGGCGTTCGGGGGGACATCGGCATCCGGAGGCCTACGGGGGGTGGGCGGGGGTGCTTCCCCTGCACGCGGTGGCCTTCGGGTTGCTCCTGCTTGGCTTTATCGGTCTGCCCGGACTGGCCGGTTTCGTGGGGGAATGGCTGATTCTGCTCGGTGCTTTTCGGAGCGAACTGCTGGGATCAACCCTCTACGTCTGGGGGGCGGCTTTCGGTCTGGTGCTGGCCGCGGCTTACATGCTGCGCCTCTGGGAGCGGCTTTTCTGGGGGGAGTTGCGGAACCGACCCTCCGGTCCGGGAATCCGGCTGCTCATCCCCGCCCTGCTCCCCGTGCTCCTGCTGCTCTTCGGCATCGGTATGGGGGCCTCGTACTGGCTTCGCCGTTCGGAGGCGCAGATCGGATACCTCATCCAGTGGCGCGCCGAGAAGGCCGAGCAACTCGGCTCCGGTTCCCGTGTGGAGCGCTTTTTGCCCGCTCCGGCTGTCCCCAACCTTGAAGGCAAAACCGTACCCTGAACCCCTACAGGTAGGAGGCGTCTATGTTCCTCAGTGCGCTCATGAACCTGTGGTCTATGGCGGCCGAGGCGGCCCGTGATGTGCAGTGGTTTGCACACACCTATGAATTCTGGATCGCCACGGGGATTTTCCTGGCCATGTATGTGGCCATCGTCTTCTACGAGAAAAAACTGCACAAGACCATCATCGCCCTGCTGGGGGCGGGGGCTATGCTTCTGCTGCACATCACGGAGCAGGATCAGAGCTTCTATACCCATGACTACGGGGTGGACTGGAATGTGATCTTCCTGCTCATAGGCATGATGGTCATCATCAACGTGCTCAAAGAGACAGGCTTCTTTGAGTACGTGGCCGTATGGTCCGTACAGGTGGCACGCGGAAATCCGGTGGGGATTTTGATCGTGCTCAACTGGGCTACGGCCGTTTTTTCCACCTTTCTGGACAACGTGACCACGGTGCTCTTGATGGCGCCCGTTACGATCGCCATCTGTCGGGATCTGAAGATCAATCCGGTTCCTTTTCTCATCTCCGAGGCGCTGGCCTCCAACATCGGCGGCACGGCCACGCTCATCGGCGATCCGCCCAATATCATGATCGCCTCGCGCACGGGGCTTTCCTTCATGGATTTCATCTACAACCTGGCCCCCGTGGTGCTCGTGATCATGCTCCTGTATACGCTCATCCTGCGCGCGTTATTTGCCCGGGGCATCCGGGTTTCCGAGGCGGATCGGATGCGGGTGATGGCGATGAACCCGCGAGATCAGATCAAGGACTGGGTGCTGTTGCGCAAGTCCCTCTTCGTGCTTGGCCTGGTGATCATCGGTTTTGCCCTGCACGGGCTGTTGCATTATCAGCCGGCCACGGTAGCCCTGGCCGGGGCGGCGTTGTTGCTGGCCCTGAGGCGGCATAATCCCCATCACACGCTGGCCGAGGTGGAGTGGAACACGATTTTCTTCTTCGTCGGTCTTTTCATCGTCATCGGGGGTATCGTCAAGGTCGGGCTCATCAAGCTGCTCGCCGAGCAGGCGCTTCTGCTCACGGAAGGCGACCTGTTCAAGACCTCCCTGCTGGTGCTCTGGGTTTCGGCCGTGCTTTCGGCCTTTGTGGACAACATCCCCTATGTGGCCACGATGAACCCGCTCATCATCGAGATGGCCCAGAGCCTGTTTCCGGATGTAGCCGCGCGGGTGCAGGCCGGCGAGCTTCCTGCTTCGGCGCTCATCCGGCATCCGGACCTATTGCCCGTCTGGTGGTCCCTCGCGTTGGGGGCCTGTCTGGGCGGCAACGGCACCTATATCGGGGCCTCAGCCAACGTTATTGTCGTGGGGCTTGCCGAACGGGCCCGGCATAAGATCACCTTCGTGGAGTTCTTCAAGTACGGCTTTCCGATCATGATCGGTACGATTGTGATCGCCCACCTGTACGTCTGGCTCCGGTATTACACGCCCTAGCAGGGAAGCCCGTGACCGACCTTCTTGCCGGCTTGGCCCTGGTGGGCATAATCGGGCTCTGCCCGCAGGCAGGCCCCCCGAATCCGGATGGCTTTCTAGCGCATCTCCCCTCCGGGGGGCCTGCTCGGGCTGTGGAGGCGGCCACCAGTTCCGCCGATCTCTGCCTGTGGGGAGAGGGGGCCGCCTGTGGCCAGTTCAGCCCGAGTGCGTCGCAAAAAGACCCGTTCGTCTGCTCCCCCTATGAGGGGGTAGTATCCGGCGTTCGCTTTACTCCTGTTTTGTTCGATCTCCTGTTCTTCGGCTTCGGTCCCCTGCAGGTCCGTTCCGGTCGAGATCCCCCGCCGGGTTTCGGGGGGATGTTCCAGAGATAGTATCGCGCTGACCGGAAAATCGGGCAATAGAAAAGCAGGAGACCGCGATATGCTTGCTCTTTTCTGGCAACAGACTCAGGAGATGCTCGTACGCGCGCACGAAAGCGTACAGCTCTTCTCAGCTCGGACCGCCTTCTGGGTGGCCACGGGAATCTTCATTGCCGTCTATTTGGCCATCATTTTTCTGGAAAAGAAGCTGCATAAAACGAAGATCGCCCTTATGGGGGCGGCGCTCATGCTCGTGCTGCACATCATCACGCAGCGGGACGCCTTTCACGATGAGGCGCTCGGGGTGGACTGGAATGTGATCTTTCTGCTCATCAGCATGATGATCATCATCGCTATCCTTCGGGGTACGGGTCTGTTTGAGGCCATCGCCATCTGGGCGGTTCGTGTGGCCCAAGGGCGTCCGTTTGCCCTCATGGCCATGCTGAACGTGGTCACAGCTGTCCTGTCGGCTTTTCTGGACAACGTGACCACGGTGCTCTTGATAGCGCCCGTTACGATCGCCATCTGTCGGGATCTGAAGATCAATCCGGTTCCTTTTCTCATCTCCGAGGCGCTGGCCTCCAACATCGGCGGCACGGCCACGCTCATCGGCGATCCGCCCAATATCATGATCGCTTCGCGAGCCCAGCTGGACTTCATGGCCTTCATCTACCATCTGACGCCTGTCGTGATCCTCATCCTGTTGCTCTACATCGGGGTGCTGCGTTTGATTTGGGGCCGTGCTCTGCGCGTCTCCGAGGAAGATCGGCAACGGGTGCTCGCCCTTCAACCGAAGGAGCAGATCAAAGATCCGGCGCTGCTGCGGCGCGGGCTTTTCGTGCTGGGGGTCGTGATCCTGGGGTTTATGCTGCACGGATGGCTGGGCTATGAACCGGCCACGGTGGCTCTTTTCGGGGCCGCTCTGCTGCTTTTGCTCACCCGGGAGAACCCCCACCACATTCTGCAGGAGGTGGAGTGGAACACGATTTTCTTCTTCGTCGGTCTTTTCATCGTCATCGGGGGTATCGTCAAGGTCGGGCTCATTAAGTTGCTGGCCAGCTGGGTGCTCCAGGTGACGGAGGGCAATCTCCTGGCCATGGCCATGCTCATCCTGTGGGGTTCGGCCGTGCTTTCGGCCTTTGTGGACAACATCCCCTATGTGGCCACGATGAACCCGCTCATCATCGAAATGGCGCTTAATGAGCCGGCCTGGCGTGGGGAGACGCTACAACAGATCCTACAGCATCCGGAGCTTCTGCCCATCTGGTGGTCGCTCGCGTTGGGGGCCTGTCTAGGTGGCAACGGCACCTATATCGGGGCCTCGGCCAACGTCATTGTCGTGGGGCTTGCCGAACGGGCCCGGCATAAGATCACCTTCGTGGAGTTCTTCAAGTACGGCTTTCCGATCATGATCGGTACGATCGTGGTTTCCACGATCTACCTGTATGTGCGATATTACTGGCTCCGATGGTACTGAACGGGGGATGGCGTCATGGCGCGTCCACTACAAGCAGCCCAGATCGAGGCCGCTCTTCGGGAGCTGAAGGGATGGTCGCTGGAGGGGAATAAACTGGTACGGGAGTTCCGCTTTCGCAGTTTTCCGGAGGCGCTCTCGTTTCTCATCCGGGTGGGTTTCGAGGCCGAGCGGCTCGGCCACCATCCGGAGATCTACAACGTCTACGCCACGGTGCGGCTTGCCCTCACGACGCATGAAGCGGGCTCGCAGGTTACGGAACGGGATCTGGAGCTGGCGCGCGCTATCGATCGGTTTTCCTGGGTCTAGAGGGACGATATGTGGCTTGACACGCTGGCCTTGATGCCCGTGCTGCTTCTGGTTGTGGCCGGGCTGCTCATCATTGTGCTCGATAGCCTGGACAACGACAGCCCCGTGCTGCCGTGGGTGGCGCTATTGGGGCTTCTGGGGGCGCTGGTCCTGGAGCTCAATCGCCTCGGCGGAGGGGGGCGGTTTCTCTTCGAGGGGCTGTTGCGGGTGGGGGGATTTTCGGCCTACGTGAACGCGGTCCTTCTCCTAGGGGGCATCGCGACGGTGATCTTCTGCCGTGCCTATCTGCCCCGCATCTGGCATGCCCATGGGGAGGTATACGCCCTGGTGCTCTTTGCGCTGGTGGGCATGATGGTCATGGCGGCCTCCTATGATCTGGTGCTCACGTTCCTGGGCTTGGAGACCATGTCTGTGGCCCTGTATGTGCTGACCGGGCTGGCGCGCGAGGACGTGCGGGCCAACGAGGCGGCCATGAAGTATTTCCTGCTGGGTGCCTTCGCCACGGGGTTTGTGCTCTACGGGTTGGCCTTCCTGTATGGCACTACGGGTACGACGCGGCTGGATCTGCTGCCCACGCGCATCCCGAACACCCCCCTTTTCTGGGTGGGGGTCGGCCTGCTGCTAGTGGGTTTTCTGTTCAAAATCGCCGCGGTGCCGTTTCACATGTGGGCGCCGGACGCCTATCAGGGCGCGCCCACCCCGATTGCGGGTTTTATGGCCACGGCCTCCAAAGCGGCGGCCATGAGCGCGCTCTTGTTGCTGCTGGGGCACGGGCTGGGGCTGGTGCGCCCGCAATGGGCCGACGTGCTGGCCGTTGTAGCGGCCCTGAGCATGATCGTGGGCAACGGGGCGGCGCTCATGCAGGGGGAGGTCAAGCGCCTGCTGGCCTATTCCGGCATCGCCCATGTGGGATATGCGCTCGTGGGCATCGCCTCGGCCAGCGCCTCCGGATATGCCGGGGCGCTTTTTTACCTGCTCGCCTATGCGAGCGCGGCCCTCGGGGCCTTCGGGGTGGCCGCCCTGTGGGAGCAGAGGCCGGATCGGCAGTTGCCCGCAGAAGATCTTTCCGGGCTCGGGCGCCGGCATCCCCTGCTGGGGGCCCTGTGGGTGCTGTTTTTGCTCAGCCTGGTGGGTTTCCCCCCGCTGGCGGGCTTTATGGCCAAGTATGCCGTTTTTGCCGCCGCCGTACAGGCCGGAAAAATCTGGCTTGTGCTTATCGGGGTCATCACGAGTATGATCTCGGCCTACTACTATCTGCGCCTGTGCGTGCTCATCTGGCGTCCGGTAGAGGCTCACCCCCTGCCGAGCTCGGGTCAGCTGGCCTCCGGTGTGCTGTTGCTGACCTCCGCGCTTCTGCTCTGGCTGGGGCTGTGGCCCTCCGGTGTACTTGAGCTCGTGGGCCGCTTTTTTGAGGACAGCGGACTGGTGTTGCGCTAACAAGGAGGGTTCGTGATGCGCCGTCTTCTTCTCGGTCCGGGCCTGATGGCCCTGTTTCTGGGCGCCTGTTCCCGGAATCCGGATGCGGAGCTTGCGCGCGCCCGGGAGGGAATTTCCGCCGACACGCTGGCCCGTCATATCCAGATCCTGGCCTCTGACGCCTTCCAGGGGCGTCTGCCCGGCACGATCGGCGAGGAGCGCACGGTGCGGTATCTGGAGGAGGCGTTTCGTCGTCTGGGCCTGGAGCCGGGCAATCCGAACGGCACCTACGTGCAGGAGGTGCCCTTAGTCTCCATCGCCACGGATCCCGCCTCTGCGCGGGTGCGTTTTGAGCGCGGGGGTCGGTCTCTGGAGCTGCGCTACGCCGACGAGGTGGTCATCAACACCCGCCGTCCGATCGATAGCGTCCGTGTGCAGGGGGCCGAGGTCGTCTTCGTCGGTTACGGCGTCAACGCCCCGGAGGTGGGGTGGAACGATTACAAAACGGATGTGCGGGGCAAGGTCGTGCTCGTGCTCATCAACGATCCGGACTATGAAACCGGGGACACGACCCGTTTTCGGGGCCGGGCCATGACGTATTATGGCCGCTGGACGTACAAGTTCGAGGAAGCCTCCCGGCAGGGCGCGGCGGCCTGCTTCATCATCCACGAGGACGGGCCGGCCGGATACCCGTGGGCCACGGTGCGCAACTCCTGGACCGGTCCGCAGTTCAACCTCGACACCCCCGATGGCAACGCCGAGCGCGTGCCCCTGGAGGGGTGGATGACCTGGCAGAAGGCCGAGGAGCTCTTCCGGCTGGCCGGGCTCGACTTAAGCGAGCTCAAGGGCCGCGCCCAGAGGCCGGACTTTCAGCCCGTGCCCCTGGAGGGCGTGCGTTTTACCGGAGAGGTGCGCACCCGTATCGAGCGCACCCGAAGCCGGAACGTGATCGCCCGCCTCACGGGATCCCGGCGCCCCGAAGAGTATGTGCTCTACGTGGCCCACTGGGACCATCTCGGCCGGGACAGTACGCTGGAGGGCGATCAGATTTTCAACGGCGCCGTAGATAACGCCTCCGGCACGGCGGGTCTGCTGGAGCTGGCGCGCGCCTTCGCCAGCCTGCGTACGCCCCCGGAGCGTACGGTGCTCTTTCTGGCCGTTACGGCCGAGGAGCAGGGCCTGCTGGGATCGGCCTACTATGCGGAAAATCCGCTCTACCCCCTGGCCCAGACGGTGGCCGTTTTCAACCTGGACGGGATGAACGTCTACGGCCGCACGCGCGATTTGGTCGTTATCGGCTGGGGGCAGAACGAGCTTGAAGACCTGGCCCGTCCGATCGTCCAGAAACAGGGGCGGCAGATGCGCCCCGATCCGGAGCCGGAAAAGGGCTTCTACTACCGCTCCGATCACTTCAGCTTCGCCAAAAAGGGCGTGCCGGCCTTCTACGCCGAGGGGGGAGAGGAATATATCGGCAAACCGGAGGGGTATGGACGCGAGGTGCGCGATCGGTATACGGCCGAGCGTTACCATCGGCCACAGGATGAGTTCGATCCCTCCTGGGATCTGAGCGGAGCGGTGGAAGATCTGCGCCTGTATTTCGAGCTCGGCTGGCGTCTGGCCAACTCGACGCAGTGGCCCAACTGGAAGCCGGGCTCCGAATTCCGGGCCCTTCGGGAGGCCATGCGGCCGGGCTCGTAGGGTGCCGTTGTGGCTAAAAAAGGGGGCGGCTCGGAGGCCGCCCCCGGTTATCTTTGCGCCATGCATCGAGATACGCTCTCCGAGGTACGCGCCGCCCTCCAAGAGGTCCCGAGCCTGCTGTTGACCACGCATGTGCGCCCGGACGGGGATGCGCTGGGCGCCGAGGTGGGGCTGGCCCGATTCCTGCGCGCTCTGGGCAAAGAGGTGCGCATCTTCAACTGCGACGATCCGCCCCCGAACCTGCGCTGGCTCGGTGAGCTTTTCCCCATAGAGCGCTACACGGCCAGTCCGGAACAGCAGGCCTATCTGGAACGGGTGGCCTGCGTGGTGGTGCTCGATCTCAACGCGCTGCACCGGATCGAGGAGCTCTCCGAGCCCGTGCGGAAAACCCGGGCGCGCAAGGTGGTCATCGACCACCATCTGGATCCGGAGCCCTTTTTCGAGGTGGCCTACATTCGCCCCGAGGCCGCGGCCACCTGTGAGCTGGTCTTCGACCTCATCGAGTCCTGGGATCTAGATCGCCTCGATACCGGGATGGCCACGGCTCTGTACGTGGGCTTGATGACAGACACGGGGTCGTTTCGCTACGATTCCGTCACCCCACGCGTGCACGAGATCGCGGCTGAACTCCTGCGCCGGGGGGGATTTTCCCCCGCCGAGGTGCATCGGCGCATTTTCGATCAGTGGCGGCCTCAGAGCCTGCGCCTGCTGGGCATGGTGCTCCAGACCGTGCAGGTGCACTGCCAGGGCCGGCTCTCCCTGTTGGAGGTGCGTCGGATGATGCTTATGGAGACGGGCGCCGATTACGCGGAGCTGGAGGGGTTTGTCAACTTCGGGCTCTCCCTGGCCGATGTGGAGGCCACTGTGCTCATGGTCGAATATCCGGACTACATCCGGCTTAGCTTTCGCTCCAAGACCACCTATCCCGTCAACCAGTGGGCCCGGCTCTTCGGGGGCGGGGGGCACCGGAACGCGGCCGGGGGCCGCAGTGAGCTGGACTGGGAGAGCACACGCCGGCGGCTGATCGAGACCTTTCCGCTTTTCGATCCCCAACCGGAAGCCGGGATGCCGCCGCTCCGGTAACTGGAAAAGCCCCCGCCCGTCTCATGCAGGGACAAAATGGGAGAAGGGTATGCGCGCGCTGATTTTCCTGCTGGTTCTGCTCAACGCCCGGGTCGTGCAGGCCCAGGAGCGCCTTCCCCTCCGAGAGGCTCCTCATGCGCGGAGCTGGCTTACCCCTCTGTGGTTTCCGGAGGCAGATGGGGTTCTGCTGGCGGTGGGATGGCGGATTCCGTATTCGGAACTGCCCTTTCTGAGGGGTCCCGATGGGCGCTATCGGGTCGAGCTGGAGTTTCTTTGCCGCCTCTATCCGGCCTCCTCGCAGGAAGTGCGCCCCGGCCGTGTAAGAGGAGGACAGGTTCCCTTTCGATCCCCGGACATAGAAGGAAGCCCCCCTCAAGCCCGGAGGGTTTCTTCCGAGCAAGGGCCCGTGCTCTGGGAGGGCTCCTGGAGGCAGCAGGTTATAGCCTCCACGTACGAGGAAACCCGGGATCCGAGGCGCTTTGTCGTAGGGGTGCGCCCGCTGAAGAGGATGCCCGAGGGGCGATACCGACTGGAGGTGCGCTGGACAGATCCCCTCACGGAGCGAGGAGGCCAGCTTGGGGCTTTCTTCCGGGTGCGCGCCCGGGAAAGCTCTCCCCTGTGGGCAGAGCCGGAGGAGGGATCCTGGAGGCTACACCTGCTCGGGGAAGGGGAAGTGGCTTTCGCTCGGCCCTTGCGGTTGCTGTGGATCCTCAAGGACGAAGCCCCTGAAAGCCTCCAGGTCGGGCTCTATCGTCTGGGCCGGGGCGATAGCGCCGGTCTCTTGCTGGGCCGTTACCCGGCATCCGTGCAGGCGGGGTACTGGGAGGTGGACTCCACAGCTCGGATCGGGCTGCGTCCGTCGGATGCGGGTCTGTGGGCGGTGGAGGCCGATCTGCGGGGGGAGGAGCTGGAGCTCAACGGCGCCTATCGGGTCGAGTTGCGCTGGTGGCATGCGGCCTCTGGCCGGTGGGAGGTCCGCTCCTGGCCCTTGCGCACGTACTGGACCGACATGCCCGCGGTGCTTTACGATGCGGAGCTGTCGGTGGAGGTGTTGCGCTACATCGCCTCCGAGGAGGAATGGCGCGCGATCCGGCGCGCCCGCTCTCCGGAGGAGCGCTGGGAGCGCTTTATGGCCTTCTGGCGCCAGCGAGATCCCACACCCGAAACGGCCTACAATGAGCTCATGGTCGAGTTTTATCGGCGTGTGCAGGAAGCCCAGGAACGCTTCAGCACCCCGCGCACGGCCGGTTGGCGATCGGATCGGGGGCGGATTTATATTACCTATGGACCCCCGGCCCGGATAGAGCGGCGCTACCCGCCGGGCCGTCCCACCGAAGAAGTCTGGTATTACGACAGCGGCCCGCAGTTCGTCTTCGTGGCCACCTCTTCGGTGGGGGATTTTGTGCTGCGCCGCTAGGTGTTCATATGCCCGGAAAACCCCGCATCGCCCTGACGCTGGGCGATTACAACGGTATCGGACCCGAAATCCTGCTCAAAACGCTGGCCGATCCGCGCCAGTATCAGTTCTATACGCCGGTCGTTTTCGGCTCGGAGGCCGTGTTGCGTTTCTACAGCGGCCTTCTGGGGCTGGAAGACATCCCTATTCGTCGCATCCGGGATCTGGAGGAGGCCGAAGCGGGCGAGGGGCTGCCCGTGCTGGATGTGCTCGAGGACCTGGAGCCCCGCCCGGAGCCCGGGACGGTTTCTGCCCAGGCCGGGGAGGCCGCCATGCGCGCCCTGGAGGCGGCCCTGGAGGCCTGTCGGGAGGGCCGCTGCGCCGCGCTCGTTACCGCGCCCATTTCCAAGGAGGCCATTCACCGGGCGGGATACGGCTATCCGGGCCACACGGAATACCTGGCAGAGAAGCTCGGGGTTAGCCGCTACACCATGCTCATGATCTGGGGCGAGCTGCGCCTGGGCATGGTGAGCGTGCACGTGCCCCTGCGCCAGGTTGTCGAGGAGGTCACCCGGGAGCGTATTCTCGATCGGCTCGAGATCATCGACCAGAGCCTGCGACGGGACTGGGGCATCCAGCGTCCCCGAATCGCCGTGCTGGGGTTGAACCCCCATGCGGGCGACGGAGGGGTGTTGGGGCGCGAGGAGATCGAGATCATCGAGCCGGCCCTGGAAGAGGCCCGGCAGGGGGGCATACTGGCCTTCGGGCCGTTTTCCGCTGACGGATTTTTTGCCACCGCCGCTTATCGGCGATACGATGCCGTCCTAGCCATGTATCACGATCAGGCCCAGATCCCCTTTAAGACGCTCGCCTTTTACGAAGGGGTTAACTATACGGCCGGGTTGCCCATTGTGCGCACCTCTCCGGATCATGGAACGGCCTTCGACATCGCCGGAAAAGGGCTGGCAAGACCCGATAGCCTGCGTGCCGCCCTGCATCTGGCCTGGGATCTGGTCCGGCATCGGCAGGTCTCCGTATGAGGACGGTTCCGCCGTATACGGTACTGGCCGGCATCTACGATTACGTCATGCGCCATGTGCCCTATGAGGCCTGGGCCGTATATGTGGCCACCGTGGTGGAGCGCTACATGCCCGAGGCCCGCAGGCTGCTCGAATTTGGCTGCGGGACCGGATCGTTGGCCTTCTCGCTGGAGGCCCTGGGGTATGAAGTATGGGGGGCTGATAGCTCGGAGGCCATGCTCCGGGTGGCGTGCAAAAAGGCCGATCTGCGGGGATCGGCCATTCGCTGGATCGAGGCCGACGTGCGAGGGCCCGTCGAACAGGTAGCGGATCGAAATCTGGACGTCGTGCTCATGCTCCATGATGGGCTCAACTACCTGCTCGATCCGGCTGAGCTGGAAGGGGCGATCCGGAACATGGCCCGCCTTGTGCGTCCGGGGGGGCTGGTGATCTTCGATATCAGCACACCGGAAAATTCCCGGCGCAACCTGCACGACTTCGAAGAAGAGGTGGAAACAGCGGATTTTCGCTACCGGCGCAGGAACGACTTCGATCCCCAGACCCGACTGCATCGGACGATCTTCGAGGTCTATCTGGAGGGAAGCTGGTGGCGGGAAGAGCATCGGGAGCGGGCCTACAGCCAACAGGAGATCGACACCATACTGAGCCGGATCCCGGAACTGGAGCACCTGGCCACGTGGGAGGAGTTCACCTACCGCAGGCCCCGACGGGATGCGGAGCGGCTTTTGTACGTGATGCGTCGGTGGGGAGGATGAAGGCGGCTACGCCACTGGTCATTCTCGATCGGGTGCGGGCCGGCTACGAAGGCCGGGCCGTGCTAGACGGGGTCTCCTTCAGGCTGGATCAGGGGGAGTTCTGCTATCTTGTCGGGCCCACGGGGTCGGGCAAATCGACCCTGCTGAAGCTCCTCTACATGGAGCTTCTGCCCATATCCGGGCTGGTGCAGGTGGGCGCTTTCCGGTCCGACACCATCCGACCGCGACAGATTCCCTACCTTCGGCGGCGGCTGGGGGTGATCTTTCAGGATTTCCAGTTGCTGCCCGATCGGTCCGTATTTGATAACGTGGCTTTTGTCTTCTACGTCACGGGGCGTTCGGGCCGGGATGTGCGCACGCGGGTGCTGCATCTGCTCACCATGGTCGGTTTATCCCACAAGCGCTACCGCATGCCCCATGAGCTTTCCGGGGGTGAGCAGCAGCGGGTGGCCATCGCGCGCGCCCTGGCGCTGGATCCGGAGCTGCTGCTGGCCGATGAGCCCACGGGCAATCTGGATCCCCATGTATCCGAGGATATCATGCGCATCCTGTGGAACATTAACCGGCAGGGGACGGCCGTGCTGATGGCCACTCACGATTATGCCATGGTGCGTCGTTTTCCGGCTCGCACCGTGGCGCTCGTCGATGGTCGGCTGGTGGAGGTCAACCCCGGGGTGCTCTGATGGCGGCGCGCTGGCTTCCCCTGCCCGTTTACCTGGATGTCCCCCCTGCTTTTGCCCCGAAAGCCTGGCTCGGTCTGGAGGCACTGCTTCTGCCGCTGGGGCTGCGGCCCGTACGCGCCGGGCCGGACCAGGGACGCCGGGGGCTGTACTACGGCCCTGATCCGCCCGACTGGGAGTCGGGCCTTCTGATCCGGGCCTCGAAGGAGACATGGGCCTATTTTGACCACCCGGTGCCTTATGACCCCGGGCGGATCCGGTTCTGGGAGGGCGTACCCGTGCTCTTCGGCCAGCCCCAGGTGCATCGGCGGGGAAACGGCTGGCAGACCGAGCTGGATCTGGTAGCCTCGGCTTTCTTCTGGGTATCCGGCTGGCAGGAATACGCCTGTTCGCAACGGGACCGGCACGGCCGATTCCCGTACGCGGCCAGTTTGCAGGCCCACATGGGTTGGATTCATCGGCCCCTGGTGAACGAGTACGCCGCGCTACTGGGTCGGTGGTTGCGGGGGTCGGGCGTCCCCGTTCCGGGGATCTCTTGGCGGGGGAAGCCCTGGGCCCTGGTGCTCACGCACGACATCGATTACCTGCGCAAATGGCGCCCGGGCATGCTGTATCGAGAGTTGGTGCATTATTTCCTGCAAAACCGGCTCGGGCTCTCCTGGACGGGCCGGTTGCGGCGGCTGATCGCCGTGGGGCGAGACTGGTTGCGCCCGGGGGATGTGTTTCGTCAGTCCCTGGAGCGCATCTGGGCGCTGGAGCGGGCCTGGGGCGTGCGGGCCACGTACTTCTTCAAGACCGGGGCACGCGATAAGCGGGATGTGGGCTACCGGTACCGCTCTCCTTACCTCAGGCGGGTGCTCTCCGGGCTCGTGAAAGAAGGTTTTGAGGTGGGCCTGCACCCGAGCTATCGGGCGCACAATCGAATCGACTACATGCGCCAGGAGCGCGACAGGCTGCTGTGGGTGCTGCGCCGAATCGGTTCGCAGGCCGAGCTGCGCGCCGTGCGGCAGCATTTTTTGCGTCTGGCCCTGCCGGAGACGTTTCGCATCCAGGCCGAACTGGGCTTCCGCTACGACACCACCGTGGGATTTGCCGAGCAGGAGGGCTTCCGGCGGGCCTGCGCCACCCCGTTTCGGATCTTTGATGTGCCCGCCAACCGCACCCTGCCCCTCTGGGAATTTCCCCTGCTGGTTATGGACAGCACGCTTTTTGATTACCGTCGTCTCTCCCCGGAGGAGGCGCTCGAGGCCACTTTAGCCCTGTATCGAATCGTGCGGGATATTGGCGGAGTGGCCGTAAGCCTCTGGCACAACGTGCTCTACGATACGCTGGATTATCCCGGATGGGGGCGCGTCTTTGAGGGAAGCACCCGTTGGGCGCTGGAAAACGGAGCGTTTGTGGGTAGCCTGGCCGAGGTAGCCGCCGAACTGGAGGGGTTCTACTAAGGGGGTTTGCCCGCAACGCGGGGCGTGGCGTACTTTTTGTCCGCTATGCGAACCGGTAGAGCCATACTTCTGGGGTGGATCCTTTTTCTGATGGGATCGATCCCGATGGCCCGGGCCGATGTGCACGGGCCCGCTGCGGTTCTGCCTCCGAGACAGTGGGCCTTCCTGAGCGCGGGGCGGATGCAGCTGGAAGAAAAATTGCGCCTCTGGTTGTTCATGCGCGCCGAGGTGGGGCTGGGACAGGAGATGGATCTCGGCCTTCGATGGGGGCTGCCCACGCGCGGCGCCCTCTATGCCGGGGCGCAGCTGAAAAGACGTGTCCTTGAAGGCCGCCGCGGGGCCCTCAGCGCAGGGGGCGGGGTGCATTACTACGAGCGACCCGCTCTGGAGGGGATAGTGCGCGGGCAGGTTGCTCTGGGACCGGTGTGGCTCTATGGAGGCCTGGAGGCGAACGTGGAGCTCATGGAGACATCCAGCCGCATCCCCCTGTGGACGTACGCAGGGCTGGCCGTGCCCATCTCTCCCTCTGGGGAGTTCATAGCCGAGCTCGATCTTTACCGGATAGGCTTTCGGCGCTCGGGCCTGAGTTTGGGTATCCGATTCTGGCTCTAAATCGGGAGCACGCCTATGCATACCCTCGCGGAGCGGCTGCGTCGGGAGATCCGCAACGTGCCGGATTTCCCCAAACCGGGCATCCAGTTTAAAGACATCACCACTGTGCTCAAACAGGGCCCCCTGTTCCGGGAAGTGGCCGATGCGCTCTACGCCCAGTGGAGCGCGGAGCGTATAGACAAGGTTGTCGCTATCGAGTCGCGCGGGTTCATCTACGGGGCCGTGCTGGCCTATCGCCTGGGGGCCGGATTTGTCATGGCCCGCAAGCGGGGTAAGCTGCCGGCCCAGACCGTCTCCATGGAATACGCGCTCGAATACGGTACGGATACCGTTGAGATCCATGCCGACGCCATCCAGCCAGGGGAACGCGTGCTCGTGCACGACGATGTGATCGCCACCGGGGGAACGGCCCAGGCCACGGTGGCGTTGGTGGAAAAAATGGGGGCCACCGTGGTGGGTTGCTCGTTTCTGGTCGAGCTTGGCGAGCTGCGGGGTCGGGATCGGCTTTCGGGCTATCGGGTGACTTCTCTGGTGACGTTTTAGCAGGGGAAAAACATAAATGGCGACCACGCTGGAGGCGACAGGACTGCAGCTGGATCTGACAGAAAACCAGCGCATGATCCAGGACATGGTGCGGCGCTTTGCCGAAGAACACATTCGGCCCGTGATGCGCAGCTATGACGAGAAACAGGAGTTCCCCGCGGAGATCTTCCAGCGCCTCGGGGAGCTGGGTCTGCTGGGCGTGCTCGTGCCCGGGGAATACGGGGGAGCGGGGCTGGGATATCACGAATACGTGGTGGCCGTCATGGAGCTGGCCCGCGTCGATGGTTCGGTGGCCCTTTCCATGGCGGCGCACAACTCGCTGTGCACGAACCACATCTGTCTGTTCGGCTCCGAGGAACAGAAGCGCCGCTACCTGCCCGAGCTCGCCTCCGGTCGATGGATCGGGGCCTGGGGCCTGACGGAGCCCAATGCGGGCTCCGATGCGGCCGCATTGCGCACCACGGCGCGCTGGAACGGAGAACACTGGGTGCTGGAGGGCTCGAAGACCTTCATTACGCACGCGCATGTGGGCCAGGTGGCCGTGGTTATGGCCCGTGCCGAGGGGCATCCGGAGGGCGAGGGTATTACGGCCTTCATCGTCGAAAAGGGCACCCCGGGCTTCCGGGCGGGCAAGAAGGAAGATAAGCTGGGCATGCGGGCCTCGGAGACGGGCGAGCTCATTTTCCAGGGCTGTCCGGTTCCCGATAGCCAGCGCCTCGGCCCCATCGGGGAGGGCTTCCGGCAGGCCATGCAGGTCCTCGACGGGGGACGGATATCCATCGCCGCGCTCGCCCTGGGGTTGGCACAGGGGGCCTTCGAGACGGCCTTCCGATACGCGCTCCAGCGCCAGCAGTTTGGTCAGCGCCTCTTCGATATGCAGGCCATCCAGTTCAAGCTGGCCGAGATGGCCACCGAGATCGAAGCCGCCTGGTTGCTGACCATGAAAGCGGCCGCCCTGAAGGATCGGGGACAGACGACCACGCTTGAGTCCTCCATGGCCAAGCTATATGCCAGCGAGGTGGCTGTGCGAGTGACCGGGGAGGCGGTGCAAATCCTGGGAGGCTACGGATACGTAAAAGAATTTCCCGTGGAGAAGCACTACCGGGACGCCAAACTTTGCACGATCGGAGAGGGGACAAGCGAGATCCAGCGCCTGGTGATCGCTCGGCAGGTGCTGAAGCGCTTTGCCTGAAGAATAGGCCAGATTCGGTGCAGGACGACAAACAACTTTCGCCCTCTCGTCAGGAGGACGAACAGTGGATCGCCGAGGCGCTCTCCGGACAGGAGGCGGCCTATGAGCGTTTGGTGCGCAAGTATCGCGCTCCGCTGGCCCGCCATCTATATCGCCTCGTCCGCGATCGCAACGAGGTGGAGGACCTGCTGCAGGAGATCTTCATCAAGGCCTTCCGGTCCCTGCCCTCGTTCCGAGGGGACTTCGCCTTTTCCACCTGGCTGTATCGGATCGCCACCAATCATGCCATCGACTACCTGCGCCGCAAGCGATTGCAGACCAGCTCGTTTGGCGATCTTCTCCCGAACCGGGAGCAAGATCGAGAGCCGGAGTTCGCGGATCCGGAACAGCGAGCCGATCGGGCGCTCTGGGAGCAGGAGCGGCGCCAGCTCATTCAGCAGGCCATCGATCGGCTTCCCCCCCGGTATCGGCAGGTGATCATCATGCGCCACCAGCAGGAGCTTTCCTACGAGGAGATCGCACGCCAGCTCAACCTTCCGCTCGGTACCGTTAAGGCGCACATCTTCCGCGCCCGCGAGCTGCTGTATCGATACCTGCGCGAACATCGGGATCAGCTCTTCTTTTAGCCCTGCAACGCCGGCAACGCGGAATACGTACAACAGCACGTGCGAAGCGTTCGGATGGCGATCGGCCTCCTGCTTGCCCTTCCCTTCTGGGGAGAGGAGGGGGGAGCATGTGCGCAGAGCCCGACGCGGTTCTCCGAACGCATCCCTCGCGGGCCGGAGCAAATCCTGCAGGCGCATCTGGAGGTTGTTCTGGGCCGGGTGCGCCTGAGGCCCGGCGCTGCCGAAGAAACCCTCTTTGCCGCCGAGGCCGATCTGGGTCAATCGGGCCTGAGGCCGCAGATACAATACCAGCTGGTCGATGGGACGGGCCGGCTCTGGCTCAGTATGCAGGATATCGACAGCGGGCGAGATATCCGGGTGGGCCTGCGCGAGCTCTTCCGGCTCTCGAAAACCCATCCCAGCTGGGAGCTGACCCTCCCCGTCATGTTGCCCCTGGATCTGGAGCTACAGCTTGCCGCGGTAGAGGGGCGGCTGGATCTGGGTGGGTTGAGCCTGATCCGCTTTGCGCTTGAAAGCGGGGCCAGCTCCCTGGAGATCCGCCTTGAACGGCCCAATCCGCTGATATGCGAGAGCTTTCGTGTGCGTTCAGGGGTTTCCAGCCTCCGAGCCTACGGACTGGGCTACGCTCGCGCCCGCCGTTACCACATCGAGGTCGGACTCGGAAGCCTGGAACTGGACTTCTCCGGATCCCTGCCCGAAGAGGTCGAGATCATGCTGGATACGGGCATGGGCCGTGTGACCTTGTATCTGCCCTCGGATCGCCATATCGAGATGCGATCGGCCGGAGGATGGCTCGAACGCCTTGATCTGCCGGACGGCTTTATGCGAGAGCGGGGGAGATGGGTGTACAAACCGCCCCGGCCTTCGGCCGGCACCCTGCGCCTGCGGCTGCAGACGGGCATGGGGAACATTCTCGTGCGCTGGGCCGACGAGAAGAGGTGATCGCTTCCCCGGCAGGGGTGTCCGGACTTCCGCACGTAGGGTATGGGGTATAGGCTTTCGGAGCGGTGGGCCTGAGCTGTTTTGCTTCCGTGGTCTGAGCGCCCGGAGAGGGGGGGTATGCTCTCAAAGGCAGATGCGTTTGCGTTGCCCCTTGGCCCCCGGGATCTCGTTAAACCCTTTCCGAATGGGCTGCGTCAAAGGCGTGTCCTGTTGCGGAGGAGGCGCTATGCCGGATATAGAAGCGTCCTTGCTGGATGTCGAAGCGGGCCGTTTCAGATCAAGCTGGCCGGGGCCAGGCGTCTCTGCGGAAGAGCAACCACCTTCCCCGATTCAGACAGCCGGGGGGCTGGAACCCTACCGACCTTCTCCCTCTCAGCCCTGGACGGTCGAACGCGCCGCGCATCTGCTGCGCCGGGTGATCATCGGGCCGAAGCGGTCGGAAATCCTCTGGGCCTATGAATACGGCCGCGCCCACGGGATCGAGGCGCTTGTTGACGCGCTCCTGGCGCCTCTGCCTCTGCCCACCCCACCGGGCTCATGGGCGCTGGAGCCCCCGCAGAGTCTGAGGGGGCTGAGCCAGCAGGAGGTCCAGGCTATCCTGGCCCAGTGGCGCCAGTGGCTCGAAGAGCTGCGGCTGTGGTGGATCGCCCGGATGCGGGATCCGGTGCTCAACATCCGGGAGCGGATGGTGCTGTTCTGGAGCAACCACTTTGTGGTGGAAGCCCTCAAGGTCCGGGCTCCCCAGTATCTCTACGACCTCCTCCATCTGTTTCGGCTCTACGCGCTGGGGAACGTCAAAGAGCTCACCAAGGCCGTGGGCAAGGCGCCGGCCATGCTCATCTATCTGGACGGGGTGCAGAATCGGGCCGGGAATCCGAACGAAAATTACGCGCGCGAGCTCCTGGAGCTCTTCACCATGGGCATCGGGCATTACACCGAGCAGGACGTCAAGGAGGCCGCGCGCGCCTTTACGGGATGGTACATCGACGGGCTGCAGGGCAAACTCGATCCTCGAGGTTTTGATGCGGGGATAAAGACGTTTCTGGGGCGTACGGGGCCCTGGACGGCCGATGACATCGTGGAGATCATCTTCCAGGAACCGGCGACCGCGCTGTTTCTGTGCCGGAAATTGTATCGGCACTTCGTCTACGTGAGCCCCAATGAGGAGATCGTAGCTGGGTTGGCCGACGTGTTCCGAGCGCACAAGTACGAACTGCGGCCCGTGCTGCGGACGCTCCTGAGCAGCGCCCACTTCTATGATGAAGCTGTCATGGGTGCGCAGATCAAAAGCCCGGTAGAGGCCCTCATCGGCGCATCCCGTGCTCTGGGACTTCCCGCGGGCCTGGAGGGGTTCCTCTACCAGGCCTGCCAGCAGGCCGGACAGGATCTGCTCAGTCCCCCGGACGTGTCCGGATGGCCGGGGCATCGGGCCTGGATCAATACCACCACGCTGCCTGTGCGCTGGCGGGCCACCGACGGGCTCATCGAGGGACGGAATATCCGCGGGGGCCGGTTGCCTGTTCGGGCCGATCTGTTGCGTCTGGTCCGCGAGCAGATCAGTCAGCCCGACGATGCGCAGGTCCTCGTGCGGGAGCTTGCCCAGTGGTTCTGGGGGGTATCTCCCTCCGAACAGCGCGTGCAGACCCTGCTGGATGTGCTCCTGCAGGGCATTCCGGCCTATGAGTGGGGAATCGATAAACCCGGGGCGGAGCTGCGCCTGCAGATGCTCTTCAAATACTTGCTGCGTCAACCGGAATACCAGCTCACCTGAAGGAGGGCCAGCCGTGGATCGGCGTTCGTTTCTTCGCAAAGCCGGCATGGGCACCATCGCCCTGCCCGTCGTTTTTGGAGATCTGCCCGTCTTCGCCTTTCGGTACAACGCCCTGTTGCGCGCCCTGGGGTTGCTGGAAACAGACCGCGTGCTCGTGCTCGTGCAGCTCAACGGGGGCAATGATGGGCTCAACACACTCGTGCCCTACGAGGATAGCCTCTACTATCAGCTCCGTCCCACGCTGGCCATACGGCCCGATCAAGTCTTGCCCCTTTTGCCCGGCCTCGGGCTGAACACGGCACTGGAAGCGCTCCGCCCGATCTGGGATGAGGGTGACCTGGCCATCGTGCAATCGGTAGGCTATCCGAATCCGAACCTGTCGCATTTCCGGAGCACGGACATCTGGCTTACGGCCTCTGATGGGGCAACCGTGCTCGACACAGGATGGCTCGGTCGGTATCTGAGTCGACAGTATCCGGAATTTCCCGATGTGCTCCCCTCGGACCCCATGGCCATCCAGATCGGCCTGGGGGCCTCGCTGGCCTTTCATGGGCCCAACGGGGAAATGGTCACCAGCCTCTCCACGCCGGATGAATTCTACAGCCTGGTCGGCGAGGGCTCGGTAAATCGGGGCGTGTTTCCGGATACACCGGCCGGAAAGGAGCTCCAGTTCCTGCACACCGTATATGAGGGCACCTATCAGTATGCGAGCGTGATCAAGCGCGCCGCCGATCGGGTGCAAAATCGGGCCTCTTACGGTGCCGATAGCCTTTCGCGCTCCCTGGCCATCGTGGCGCGGCTTATTGCCGGGGGCCTTTCGACGCGCCTTTATCTGGTCCAGCAGGGCGGCTATGATACGCATGCGCTGCAGGCGAACACGCATACGAACCTGTTGCGAACGCTGGCCGGCGCCGTGCGGGCTTTCTACGAGGATCTGCGCGCGCTGGGCTGTGCCGATCGGGTGGTGCTGATGACGTTCTCCGAGTTCGGCCGCCGTCCCCGCGAAAACGGCAGCGCCGGGACCGACCATGGAACGGCCGCACCGCTATTTGTCGTCGGCCGGGCCGTACAGGGTGGGATTCTAGGGCCGCGCCCGAACCTGGCACAGCTCGATGCGACGGGCAACCTGTATTACCACATCGATTTTCGGCAGGTCTACAGCACCATCCTGCGCGACTGGTTCGGGCTCGATGCCGAGCTTCTTGAACAGGTCATGCGGGGTCGTTTTGAACCCCTGCCCCTGTTGAGCGGCGTCGCTACCGGAGTGGAGGATCCGGAGCGCATACAGGGGTTCCGGCTGGAAAAGAGCTGGCCCAATCCGGCTTCCGCGGAGGTCCGGATCCGTTTCCACACCCTGGGCGGACATGCCGTGTTGCGGCTTTTTGACGTAACGGGGCGCGAGGTTATGCGGCCCATAGACGGCCCCGTGCCCGCAGGGTGGAGAGAGCTGCGGCTCCGGATCGAGCATCTCCCACCGGGGACGTATTTTTATCAGCTCACCAGCGGCCCCTTTAGTCAGACTCATAAGCTGCTCATCGCCCGCTAGGGCCGTATCTCACGGGCCGGGGGCTCCCCTGAGATTTTCTTGACTTTCCCCCTCTTGGCGGGCTACATTAGCCCCTGGCTTTTCGAATACCGATTTTGCATGAGCCGCTTCTTTTTTACCCTCGTGGCCGCCGTCGTGTTTGCCCTGGCGATCATGTCCCGGCTTTTTGTGCTGTGGATTGTCGCCGGCGTAATCGGATTTCTGGCCGCCAGCCTGTGGTGGAACCAGGCACGTCAGCGGCGTCTGGAACGGGGCCTATCTGTTCAGCGGGAAAGCAGAGGAAGGGAGGCGTCCGTTGCGCAGGGCGAGGAGGATATTTCCGCCCCTACGCCCCTGGTGCCTACGGGTGCGGCCCCGGATGAGGGCCGCCACGTCGTTCCGGACATAATCCCCCCGGCTTCCGGAGACTTCCCTGCATCGGATCCGGCTCCGGCTTCTGCCGAGCGGGAGCGCACCCGCTGGTATCGCCATACGGATCCCGAATTTGGCCCCTTCTCCCGGCTCATCGGAGGATGGCTGGAATTGCTCAGCGAACTCTTCAACGGGCACTCCGTGCTCCTGTACTGGATCAACAAGGACAAGAAACAGTTTGTGCTGGAGGCCTATGTAACGTGCAGCCGCCACTTTCTGCTGGGGGAGCGGATGGCCTGGGATGCGGTGTTTTTAAATACCTATCGTGACTCCCGCTCTCCCCGGGTCCTCCGGGTGGGGCAGGAGGTTTTGGAGTCCCAGTTATACTACTACGTCTCCCCCCCCTTGAATCCGGATCGGGTGCAGAGCCTTTTGCTGGTGCCCGTGCCCTTCGATAAACCGGAACCGGTGGCGCTTCTGGTGCTCGACAGCCGGGAACAGCTCATCCTGACCCCGGAACGCAAGCGTTTGCTGGAGCAGTTCCAGAAGGTCTTCCGACACACCTTACAGGCTTATGGCGATTACTTCGAGCTCAAGCACCAGGAGAAGGCCTGGACTGCCCTGCTGGAGGCCCAGGAGGCACTCTCTGCCTGCCTCCGCATACCGGACCTGTGGGATAGGCTGGTGTACAGCGGCCAGCAGCTCAGCGGCGCCTCCCTGATAGCCCTTCTGCAGCAGGTCCCTCCGCTGCGCCTGGTGCGTCAGCGGGCCGATTATCCCCTCTGGACGCTGGGCAGGCAGGCCGATTCGGACTCGCTTGTGGCGCGGGTTTTTCGTGGGCAGGTCCACTATCACTATGAATCCGATCTGGCCTCCCGGGAGGGGGCCATTTTGTATCGGGCAGAACCTCCGCTTCAGCAGGGCAGTTTGCTCCTGTTGCCTCTGAGACATGATCCCTATCAATGGGGGGTGTTGCTGGCCTATCACCCGCTCAGGGAGTATTTCACCCCGGTGCGGCGTTTCCTGCTTGCGGAACTGGTCCGCTTTGCCTCGCTGATGCTGGCGCTGATCGTGCGTGGGCGGGGGGAGATGGAGTTCGCCAGGGCCCAATTCGATTCGGATACGGGGTTTTTCTCCCCCGAGGGGTTTATGGCCCTGGCGCGTTCCGAGCTGAGCGCCCCCGCATCTTCGCGTGGGCTCCTGCTCCTGCAGCCGGATACCCGGGAGCGCCTGCAGGTCCGGTATGCCCAAGAAGAGCTTGCCGGTCTTCTGCGCAGCTGGATACGTCCTCTGGAGTACGAGGGTCTGCCCGCGCTGGCCTGGGGATGGGTGGGGCAATACGAATTGGCTGCCATATGCGTGGATACAGGCCAAAGGGATGTAACAGACTGGACGCAGCAACTGGTGCAAAAGCTGAGCAGCAACAGCTTCTCTACCGACGGCAGGCAGGTTTCCTGGAGTGGGGGCCTGGTCTGGGCGGAAGAGAAGCTATCCGTTGAGCAACTGTTGAGCCGGGCCCGATCCGCGCTGGCGGAGGCCCAGAGCGCTGGAGGGGGGAGGGTGCGGGTGGCCAGATGACTAGGCCCGAAGCTCGGTTTGTGGTGCTCGTGCTCGATGGGGTCGGAATCGGTCAGGCCCCGGATGCTGCGCGCTACGGGGATGAGGGCAGCCATACCCTGGGTAATCTGGCCCGTGTGCAACCCCTGCAGCTGCCCGTGCTGCGCGAGCTCGGGTTGGGCAATATCACCCCGCTGAAGGGCATTCCTCCTGTAGCCGCACCCCGGGCGCACTACGGACGTATGCGGGAGGTCTCGGCTGGAAAAGACTCCACAACCGGCCACTGGGAGCTGGCCGGGATATGGCTCGATAGGCCTTTTCCGACCTATCCGTACGGCTTCCCCGAGGAACTCATCGCTCGATTCATCTCCGCAACCGGTTGCGGCGGGGTACTGGGCAACAGGCCCGCCTCCGGTACCGCCATTCTGGCCGAGCTGGGCGATGAACATGTGCGCACGGGCTGGCCCATCGTCTATACCTCGGCCGATAGTGTCTTTCAGATCGCCGCCCACGTGGACGTAATCCCGCTGGAGGTCCAGTACCGCTACGGACAGATCGCCCGTCACGAGGTCTGCACGGGGCCGCACGCCGTGGGTCGCGTTATCGTTCGTCCCTTTGCGGGTACCTCCGGAGCCTACCAGCGTATCAACGCCCTGCGCCGAGATTATGCGCTCAGACCGCCGAAGCCACTGGTTATGGAGCGCCTGCAACAGGCGGGCATTCGCACCATCGGCATCGGCAAAATCGGAGACCTATACGCCGGCGTGGGATTCGATGTGCTCTATAAGACCGGATCCAACCAGGAAGGAATAGCCCGCACCCGGGAGGTGTTGTGGGAACAGCAGGGTCCCGCCCTGGTCATGACCAACCTGGTGGATTTCGATCAGCTTTACGGGCACCGCAATGATCCCCGGGGGTTTCGGGAGGCGCTGGAGGCCTTCGACCGCGCGCTGCCCGAAATCCTGCAGGCCCTCCGGCCGGGCGATGTGCTCGTGATCACGGCCGATCACGGCAACGACCCCACCACGCCGAGCACCGATCATTCCCGTGAACTCGTTCCCCTGCTCGTCTATCAGGCCGGATTCTCGGGGCCGGGACGGGATCTGGGGTTGCGGGAGACGTTTGCCGACCTGGCCGCGACCATCGCCGAATGGTTCGCGGTGCCTTATGACGGACCGGGGAAGAGTTTTGCCTCCGTATGCGCCCTTGCCGGTTTCAGCCCCTGAGAGGGCGTTTAGGGGGCCATCTGCTGGAACTGGTTATCGTTTGAAACGTGTAACGGCAAGCCCAGGATAGGAGAAGTGCGAGCGTGCCTATGCGCCAGTTGAAAATTACAAAAAGCATCACCAACCGGGAAAGTCAGTCCCTGGACCGCTACCTGGCCGAGATCGGCAAGGTGCCCCTGCTGACCCCCGAGGAAGAGGTGGAGCTGGCCAAACGGGTCAAGCAGGGCGATCAGGAGGCGCTGGAGAAGCTCATCAAGGCCAATCTGCGTTTTGTGGTCAGCGTGGCCAAGCAGTATCAGAATCAGGGCCTTTCTCTGGGGGATCTGATCAACGAGGGAAACCTGGGGCTGATCAAGGCGGCCAAGCGGTTCGACGAGACGCGCGGCTTTAAGTTCATCTCCTACGCTGTCTGGTGGATCCGGCAGTCGATCCTGCAGGCGCTGGCTGAACAGAGCCGGATCGTTCGTTTGCCCCTCAACCGGGTGGGTGCGCTCAACAAGATCGGCAAGGTCTTCTCGGAACTTGAGCAGGAATTCGAACGCGAGCCCACGGCGGCGGAATTGGCCGAGTATCTGGACATCTCCGTCAACGAGGTCGCCGATACGCTCAAGATCTCCGGCCGGCATGTATCCATGGACGCCCCCTTCACGCAGGGGGAGGACAACAAGCTTTTGGATGTATTGCCGGATACGCAGACCCCGCCCCCGGATCATCACCTCATGGAGGAGTCGCTTAAGATCGAAATCGAGCGCGTGCTGAGCACGCTTTCTGAGCGCGAGGCGGAGGTCATCCGGCTCTATTTCGGTATCGGCCGGGAACATTCCCTCACACTCGAGGAGATCGGGGAGCGCTTCAACCTGACCCGGGAGCGGGTCCGGCAGATCAAAGAGAAGGCCATCCGCCGTCTGCGGCATGCCAGCCGCAGCCGCGCCTTGCGCGCCTATCTGGGATAAAGCCCCTCCGCCTATACAAACGGGACGCCCCCTGAGGGGACGTCCCGTTTGTGTTTTTCAGCTTATGCTCTTCCGGCGCGCTCGCGGCACCTTTAGCCGCGCCGCAGCGTGATGGCCACGTTGTTGAACCCCGAGCCGTTGAGAGATCCGGAGAGCGTATTGCCGTCGGCCGATAGCGTGCCGCTGAAGGTGAAATCCTCGTATCCCGTGCTCCGGAACGTCATGGACACATTAGGAAAAGAGTACGTGCCCGTGACGCTGACCGAGATGGAAACCCCGGGGGCCTGAATGGACCCCGATCCCGTGATGGTGCCCTTCGTTTCCACAAGCGTCACATCGATTGTGATCCCCTGCACGACGCCCGTCCATCGGCCGGAAAGACCGGGGGTTTTTTCCTCTTTTTTGCAGGAGAGGCCGCTGAGCAGAAAGAAGAGGCTCAGCACATACAGCCACGACCAGCGACGCATACACGGATCTCCTTACGGCTAGGTTTACCCTCCCTCTCCCCGTGAACCCGCCGAGGACAAAAGTAGCTCGACCCGTTTCGGGAGTCAAGAGCCGATGGCTTGCACCTTCCCCCGGGCAAACGGTATGTTTATCCGAAGAGAAGGAGCAAGGACGATGGCCGAAGTCGTGCATACGTCGGTTCGCGCCCCGCGCGGCTCGGAGCGAAGCTGCAAAGGATGGGCCCAAGAAGCGGCCCTGCGCATGCTGATGAACAACCTCGACCCCGAGGTGGCCGAGCGTCCGGAGGAGCTTGTCGTCTACGGGGGGCGGGGCAAGGCGGCCAGAAACTGGGCCTGCTTTGAGGCGATCGTGCGCACGTTGCAGCGGCTGGAAAACGACGAGACCCTCCTGGTGCAGAGCGGTAAGCCCGTGGCCGTGTTTCGAACCCATGAGTGGGCTCCCCGCGTGCTGATCGCCAATGCCAACCTGGTACCCGCCTGGGCCACATGGGATGAGTTCAACCGCCTCGAGGCCCTGGGGCTGACCATGTACGGCCAGATGACAGCCGGATCCTGGATCTACATCGGCACGCAGGGGATTTTGCAGGGCACCTATGAGACCTTTGCCGCCTGTGCGCGCAAGCATTTCGGAGGAAACCTTCAAGGGCGCTGGGTGCTGACAGCCGGCCTGGGAGGTATGGGCGGGGCCCAGCCCCTGGCGGCCACGATGAACGGAGCGGCGATTCTGATCGTGGAGGTCGACCCCCGCCGTATCGAGCGCCGGCTGCAGACGGGCTACCTGGACCGGATGAGCACACGCCTGGATGAGGCGCTTCGTTGGGTGCTGGAAGCCCGAGACAGGGGGGAAGCGATCTCTGTGGGCCTGCTGGGCAACGCGGCCGAGGTCCTGCCCGAAATCGCGCGCCGGGGCCTGGTGCCCGATGTGCTCACCGACCAGACTTCCGCCCATGATCCGCTCAACGGATACATACCTGCTGGGCTCTCCCTCGAGGAGGCCGAGGCGCTGCGCATCCGCGATCCGGAAGCCTACCTGGAGCGCGCGCTCGACTCCATCGCCGTTCACCTGCAGGCTATGCTCGAGCTGCAGGCTCGCGGGGCGGTAGCTTTTGACTACGGCAACAACATCCGCACCATGGCCTATCGTCGCGGCGTAAAGGAGGCCTATCGTATTCCCGGCTTTGTGGCCGAATACATCCGGCCCCTTTTCTGCCAAGGGTATGGGCCGTTCCGGTGGGTGGCCCTCTCCGGAGATCCGGAAGATCTCTACCGGACCGATGAGGAGGTGTTGCAGGCCTTCCCGGATCAGGAGCACCTGGTGCGGTGGATTCGACTGGCTCGGGAGCGAGTGCGTTTTCAGGGACTTCCGGCCCGGATCTGCTGGCTGGGGTTGGGTCAGCGGGCCGAGATGGGCCTCCGCTTCAACCGGCTTGTGCGCACCGGACGGGTAAAGGCCCCCATCGTGATCGGCCGGGATCATCTCGATACGGGTTCTGTGGCCTCCCCGTACCGGGAAACGGAGGGCATGCGGGATGGCTCGGATGCCATCGCGGACTGGCCCATTCTGAATGCGCTGCTGAACACGGCCAGCGGCGCCTCCTGGGTCAGCTTCCACCACGGAGGAGGGGTGGGGATAGGCTATTCCCTGCATGCGGGTATGGTGATCGTGGCCGAGGGTACGGCGCTTTCGGAGCAAAAGCTCGAGCGGGTACTTACCAATGATCCGGGCATCGGGGTGGCCCGCCACGCCGATGCCGGCTACCCGGAGGCGATCACCACAGCCCGCCAGAAGGGCCTGGATCTCCCCATGATCGAAGGAGATTGATTATGTTCCGAGGAGTGGCGACCGCGCTCATTACCCCGTTCCGGAACGGGGAGATCGACCTGAGAGCCTGGGAGGAGCTCTTGGACCGTCAGGCCCGCTCAGGCGTGTCGGCCGTGGTTGTGCTGGGCACAACGGGGGAGTCACCGACCGTTCGTCCCTCAGAGCGCCGCGCGCTGATCGAAGCGGCCCTGGGCCGCCTCAAGGGACGTCTGCCCGTGGTGGTGGGAACGGGATCCCACGATACCCGCCAGAGCCTGGCCCTCACCGAGGAGGCCGCCGCCCTCGGGGCCGATGCGGCGCTGGTGGTGACGCCCTATTACAACAAACCTCCCCAGGAGGGATTGCGCGAACATTTCCGAGCGCTGGCCCGGCTGGGACTGCCGATTATCCTCTACAACGTGCCCGGTCGTACGGGGGTCAACCTGCTGCCGGAGACCGTGCTGCGTCTGGCCGAAGAAGAGGAGGCTATCGTCGGGATCAAGGAATCCTCCGGATCTCTTGCCCAGCTCGAATCCCTGTTTCGCCTGCTTCGCCCCGTTCGGCCCGAATTTCGCATCTATTGCGGGGACGATGATCTGGCCTTCTACGCTTACGCGCTCGGAGCCGATGGGCTGATCTCCGTGCTTTCGAACATCCTGCCCCGAGAGGCCTGTGCGTTGTTTGCCCATATGCAAAACGGCTACCTGGAAGAAGCGCGCGCCCTGCATCTGCAGCTCCTGCCCCTGGTCCGGGCGCTGTTTGTCGAAAGCAACCCGATCCCGGTCAAGTACGCCCTTTCGCTCCTGGGCGTGAGCACCGAGGAGGTGCGTCCACCGCTTTCGCCGGCTTCCGAGGAGACGCGCCGTCTGGTGCGATCGGCTCTGGAGCGGTTTTCCGCCTCCGTCTCTAAGGTCCCATGAGGCTGAGTAGGGCGATGACCATCGCCTCCAGTCCCACGGGGATAGCCCTCTCGGCGTCAGGCCCGTAGAAGGGGCTGTGCAGGGTGGGGAGCTGGCCCCGCTGGAAAGCTTCCGGGGGCGTGGTGCCGAGCCGGAACATAAAAGTGGGGATCTGCCCGTCCAGGCCGAAGCGCCCAAAATCCTCGCCTACCGTCTCCGGACGGCGCTCCTGTATGCGCTCCCCCGGCCATACCCGGCGCCAGGCTTCCACCACGTGCCGCACAAGCTCCGGGCTGTTGACCGTTGAAGGGGTCTCCGTGGGACTGACAAGCACTCGGGGATAACGCTCCGGGGGCAGGCCGTAGGATTCGGCCAGACCCCGACCGATGCGCTCCAGGGCATCGAGGATCTGCCTGCGCGCCTCGGCGCTGTAGGTGCGGATGGTAAGCCCGAGCTCCACCCGATCGGGAATGATGTTCTGCTGGGTGCCCCCACGGATATAGCCTACCGTGACTACGGCCGGCTCCATAGGGTCAAGGATTCGGCTGCGGATGGTCTGGATGGCCAGGATATACTGGGCGGCCAGCACGATGGGGTCGGTTGCCCTGTGGGGGGCGGCGCCGTGCCCACCCACGCCGTAGATCGTCACCTCCACGGAGGTTACATGCGCAAAGGCGGGCCCGAGCACATAGCCGATCGTGCCCACCGGCAGGTTGGGATCCACGTGCAGGGCCAGGGCGGCATCCGGGCGGCCGAATCGCGCATAGAGGCCCTCGGCCAGCATGGCCGCCGCTCCGGCGCCGATCTCCTCGGCGGGCTGGCCGACAAAGAACACCGTGCCCCGCCACAGGTTGCGGTGCTCAGCCAAAAAGCGTGCGGTGGCCAGCCAGACGGACATATGCACATCATGGCCGCAAGCGTGCATGGTGGCAACCGTGGCGCCATCGGGGCGCTCAACGCGGTTTCGGCTCGCGTACGGCAGTCCTGTCTGCTCCTCGATGGGCAGTCCGTCAAGGTCCGTGCGCACAAGTATCGTAGGGCCGGGTCCGTTGCGCAAAATGCCGATCAGCCCGGTCTGCCCGATGCCCTCGTGCACCTCCAGGCCCAGTCGGCGTAGCGCCGCAGCCAGACGGGCCGCGGTGCGCCGTTCCTGAAAAGCCAGCTCCGGATGGGCGTGTAGGTCCCGATACAGGGCAAGCGTCGAGTCGGCTACCTGAGGCCACCAGGCGCGCACGCGTTCGAGGACGGCCGTAAGGGCCGGCAAGACATGCTGGCCGGCCCGCTGGGCCTGAGCCGAAAGCGCCAGAAACAGCAATACGATGGGGAGAATCCTCCTGGGCATAAGCGCTCCTCTTGTACAGGCGCGAAAATAAATACCGCTTATCCGGAACTATTCAAGCCGCCAGGAGATATTCTGGACAGAGTTTCTTCATCGAGCCGGTGTAGTCCCGGGAGCAAGCATAGGAGCACGCTTATGGGCATCGTTCAGCAGGGAAATAGGCACAACCTGCGTGTGGGCGTATTTGTGGACACGGAAAACCTTTATCGATCCAGCCGAGAATTCTATGGCCGAAACGTGAACTTCGAGAGCCTGCTTGCTTTCGCAGTGGGCAAAAGGCGTCTGGTGCGGGCCACGGCCTATGTGATCGAACAGGAAGACGACTTTCGCAGCCGTCCGTTCATCTACAAGCTCTCCACGCTGGGGTACCGAGTCCGGCGCCGGAGGCGGCCGCCGGAGGCAAACATCTGGCCCATCCAGGTCAGCTATCACGGCCTCTGGGATATGGGGATTGCGGCCGATATACTGCGCCTGTTGCCCCATCTCGATGTGGTCGTCATCTGTTCCGGCAACGGGCATCTGCTGGACCTGGTCGAGGCGGTCATGGATATGGGTCGCCGGGTGGAGATCATCGCCTTTCGGGAGACGACGGCCCCGGAGCTCCTCTATACGGTCGATCTCTTTACCCACCTGCCCGAGATCCCCGACCCCTTTGTGCTGCGAGAGGATCGGCAGGGGGATGTCGGCGAGCCCGAGGAGGCCGCTCCGAATCGGGGGCTCTCTCAGCAGGAATACACACCGACCCCGCAGGCCGAGCAGTCCGGAAATCCGTACGCCGATCCGGACGAGCGCAGATGGGGGGTTGCCTTGTAGGGATGAGCCGTGACGCTGCCGGAGATTTTCTCGGGGTTTGTGCGACCGCGAGCGTCTTTTGAGCCCGCTTACCTGGAGGCGTATCGCTCCGGTATGCTGGCCCGGAAGGTGGAGAAAGCTCTGCGCATGCTGCGCACCTGCCGGGTCTGTCCCCGATATTGCGATGTGGACCGCACGGGGGGTCAGCTGGGCGTGTGCGCCTCGGGTCGGTATGCGGACGTGGCCAGCTACTTTCCCCACTTCGGGGAGGAGGACTGCCTGCGCGGATGGCGCGGCAGCGGCACCGTGTTTTTCGGGCGTTGTAACCTCAAGTGCGTCTTCTGCCAGAATTTCGAAATCAGCCGCCTCAATCGGGGTGCTCTTCCCCTCCGGCCGGAGCAGCTGGCGCGCGTGTTTCTGTATCTGCAGGAGAGGGGTTGCCACAATCTGAACTGGGTTACCCCGGAACATGTCGTGCCCCAGGTACTGGAGGCCCTGTTGCTGGCCGTCGAAGAGGGTCTGCGGTTGCCCATCGTATACAACACAAGCGCTTACGACAGCATGGAAAGCCTCCAGCTTCTCGACGGGGTTGTGGATATCTACATGCCCGATTTCAAGTACTGGGATCCGGAGAAGGCTCGACGCTACCTGAAGGCCCCCGATTACCCCGAGGTGGCCCGACAGGCCATCCGGGAGATGTACCGGCAGGTGGGGCCTCTGGTGGTCGACGAAGACGGGTTGGCCCTGCGCGGGCTGCTGATCCGACACCTCATCATGCCCGGTGGGCTGGAAGATACGCGGCGGATTCTGGAATGGATCGTCGAGGAGCTCGGACCGGATACGTATGTTAACCTTATGGATCAATACCACCCGGCCGGGCTTGTGGCCCAGGGGCGTTATCCGGAGCTCAAGCGACCGATCACGGATGAGGAATGGGCCGAAGCGGTGGCCTACGCCCGGGAGCTGGGCCTATGGCGCCTGGACAGGCGCTGGCGACCTCTGCAGGGGCTCCAGTGGGCGGGGTAGGGGTCGTGCGGGCTGAGGACTTCGCTGTGTCCCCTGCGATCCGGACCTGGTTGCCGGACTCCTCAGCGCGTTTTGCGATCCGGGACAGGAGGGCGGGTGGGGAAGGGGAGTGTGGCCTCCCGTTCTGGATCGAAAAACTCCGGAAGTCCACACGCCTCGCGGTAGCGGTGCACAAGCGCAAAGACCGCGATCCCGAAGGCCACGGCCACGTTGAGGGAGTGCTTGAGGCCGTATTGTGGGATCTCGAGGGCGAAATCGCATAGCTGCAGGGCGGCATCCGAGACCCCGGTCAATTCGTTGCCCACCACAAGGGCCAGGGGGAAATCCTCGGCCTGCACGTCCAGGTAAGAGCGGCTCTGGTCGGTGAGTTCCAGAGCGGCGATCCGGTAGCCGGATGCGCGCAGGGAGGCGAGCAGCTCCGGCGTGTCGGGATGATGTTGCCAGGGAACGGCCTCTTCTGCGCCGAGGGCCGTTTTGCGCACCTCGGCCCGCTCCGGGGTTCCGGTAAAGCCGGCAAGGTAGAGCTTCTCGATCCGAGCGCCGTCGGCGGTGCGAAAAAGGGAACCCACGTTGTGGAGGCTTCGGATGTTCTCCGCCACCACCACGATGGGATGTCTGGGCAGCCGATGCAGGAGCTGCGGATCGGCCCGCGGGATTTCGTGGGGCAAGCGCTTGCGCATCAGAGCAAAGATACATGTGTTCTATGCCCGGACTGGCGGCTTCGGCCCTGCCAGCTGTAGCTTCGCCCTGCAACGACGAGCGGGCTATGCAGCTGGATGTACTGGCTTTTGCCGCCCATCCGGACGATGTGGAGCTTTCCTGCGGCGGCACGCTCATTAAGCTTGCCCGGGCCGGATACCGGACCGGTATCGTGGACCTGACGCGCGGAGAACTGGGCACGCGGGGCACGCCGGAGATCCGCGCCCGAGAGGCCGAAGAGGCCTCGCGTATCCTGGGCCTGCGGGTGCGAGAGAACCTGGGGCTGCCCGATGGAGACATTCCGCTGAGCCGGGAGGCCCGGCTGGCGGTGATCCGCCTGTTGCGTCGCTACCGGCCGCATCTGATCCTCATCAACGCCCCCACGGACCGGCATCCGGATCACGAACACGCCGCCCGACTTGTCGTGGAGGCCGCCTTCTATGCCGGTCTTCGGCGCATCGAGACCACCGAAGAGGACGGCAGTCCGCAGCAGCCCTGGAGGCCGTATCACATCCTGCATTATCTGCAACACGACGATCTACGGCCGCATTTCGTGGTGGATATCTCCGATGTGATCGAAGAGCGCCTGCAGGCCGTGCGCGCTTATGCCTCCCAGGTCTTCAATCCGTCCTATGGCGGAGAGGATCCCCCGACGCTCCTGTCCACGGATCGCTTCTGGGAAGGGCTCGTTGGCCGGCTGCGGCATTTCGGTCTGCTCATCGGGGCCGCCTATGGGGAAGGCTTTCGCTACCAGAGGTGGCCTCTGCGCGTGGATGATCTCATGCAGGTTTTTGCCTCCCGTCCCCCGCGTTGAGCGCCCGGCGCGGAGGCGCATATTTTTAAAAGCCCTGCCCGCACATAGAGGCCTATGGAACGGCTTTTTTCGCCCTGGCGTTCGCGCTATATCGCCTCGTTCAAGGAGGAACAGAAGGGGGCATGCATTTTCTGCTCCCGATCCCGGGAGCCGGATAGCCCCGAGAGCCTGGTAGTCTGGCGAGGGGAGCGTGTGTTTTTGATCCTGAACCTGTATCCATACAACAGCGGCCACCTGATGGCCGTACCCTATCGGCACGTGGGCTCGTTGCTGGAGCTGGATGAGGCCGAGCTGCTGGAGCTGTGGCGGGCGGCTCGCCTGGCCATTCGGGCGCTCGATGAGCTCATGCGGCCGCATGGGTACAATCTGGGTATGAACCTGGGGCGCGTGGCCGGGGCGGGGATTGAGGATCATGTGCATCTGCACATTGTACCCCGATGGAACGGGGATACGAACTTCATGCCCGTTCTGGGGGAGGTCAAGGTGATCTCAGAAGCCCTGGAGGAGACATGGCACCGGCTGCGAGAGATTCTGCCCCGTCTGACTCCGTAGCGCCCCCCCGCTGGATCGATCCCACCGCGGAGATCGGTCCGGAGACGGAGCTGGGGGCGTTTGTGGTGATCGGACCCGGGGTGCGTATTGGCAGAGGCTGTCGTATCGGGCATCATGTGGTCATTCACGGCGGGTCGCGTATCGGCGAAGGGGTGCGCGTCGACGATCATGCCGTTATCGGCAAGCGGCCCATGCGCGCCCTTCGGAGCGCGGTCACCCGCACGGAGGAGGTGCCTCCGGCGGAGATCGGGGATCGATGCCTGATCGGAGCGCATGCGGTCGTGTATGCGGGGGCGCGAATTGGTCCGCAGGTGCTGATTGCGGATCTGGCCACGGTGCGGGAGCGGGTGCAGGTCGGGGAGGGCACGATTATCGGTCGCGGGGTGGCGGTGGAGAATGACTGCTTCATAGGCCGTTATTGTAAATTAGAAACCAACGCATACCTGACCGCCTACTCTACGCTGGAGGACTACGTGTTTCTGGCGCCCTGTGTGGCAACCAGCAACGATCCGTTTGCCGGCCGCACGGCGGAGCGATTCCGGCACTTTCGCGGGGTGACCGTGCGTCGCGGGGGGCGTATCGGGGTACATGCCACCATTTTGCCGGGGGTTGAAATCGGGCAGGATGCCCTGATCGGAGCCGGCGCGCTGCTTACCCGTAACGCGGAGGCGGGGCTCATCTACAAGGGCATACCCGCCCGTCCCTCTGGACCCGTTCCCGAGGAACAGCGACTGGAAAACCAGGGTTGGAAGCTGTGAGCCGTTTTTGCATACGACCGGCATCCAGAGAAGATCTGGAAGCGATTGTTGCCTTCAATGTGGCGTTGGCCCGGGAGTCCGAATCTCTGGAGCTCGACCCCCGGGTCGTGCGCCGCGGGGTAGAAGCCGTCTTGCGGGATCCGCACAAGGGGCAGTACTGGATCCTCGAGGCGGATAGGCCCATCGGGCAGGCGCTCGTTACGCGGGAATGGAGCGATTGGCGAGCCGGATATTTCTGGTGGCTGCAGAGCCTTTACATCGTGCCCGACTGGCGTGGCCGTGGTCTTTTTAGCGCCCTGTTGGACCGGATTCTGGAGGCGGCTCGGACCTCGGCGGAGGTCTGCGCCTTGCGCCTGTACGTGCATGAGCGCAACGGGTCGGCCATGGGCATATACGAGCACCTGGGGTTTTATCGGACTGCCTATGCGTTATACGAGCGGGATCTTCTTTAGCCTGTTGCTCCTCTGGGGTTGCGCCCGCGTAGAGCGCGAATCCAGCTCCGCTCCCGGCGTGCGCCGCTTCACGCTGGAGCGGGATTCTGTCTTCGTGCTGGGTCGGGAGTCGGTCGAGGTCTGGTTGCCGGCTGGGTGGCGGGGGGAGTGGCGCTGGTACGAGCTTCGGGCCCGTGCTGCGGATATGCCCATAACCTACAACAACTTCGTTGTGCGGGCTGCACCCTACGTACCGGAGCGCGATACGCTGTCGCTGGAGCTCCTTCGCCAGCGTTTGATCAAGCAGACCGCCCTGGATCCCCATGCGGACATCCTCGAAGAGCGCCGCACGCACATCGCCGGGCAGGAAGCACACGAAGTCGAAGGGCATCTGCTTGTGCCCGGCAGAGGGGAGCTGTTGCACGCCATACAGGCGGCTTTTTTGACTCCAGATCATCACGTCGTCTCCGTGACGCTTTCCGCTCCGGACTCCCTGTGGGGTAGCTTCGGACCGGAGCTGGAGCGGATTCGGGCACGCATCCGATTGCGCCATGCTGGAGGAGCGGGTAACTGAGGGACGATGGATCCGGCTCCAGGTGCCCCCGGGCTACCGGGAACGGGAACGGCTAGATGTCTACATCACCCGACACGTGGAAAATGCCACACGCTCCCGGGTGCAAGCGGCTATCGAGGCCGGATGGGTACGGGTCTCGGGTGTAGAGGTGCGCAAAGCCGGTTATCGCGTGCGCGCTGGAGACCGAATCGAACTGCTCATCCCCCGGCCTTCCCCACCAGAGGTGCGTCCTGAGCCGATGGCGCTGGATATTCGCTATGAGGACGAGCACCTCATGGTGCTCTCCAAGCCCCCGGGCCTGGTCGTACATCCGGCCTTCGGACACTGGAGCGGTACGCTCGTAAACGGACTTTTGGCCCACATCGGCCGCAGCCCGGGGCCGGATCCCGTGCGGCCCGGCATCGTGCATCGACTCGATAAGGATACCTCGGGATTGCTCGTGGTGGCCAAAGAGGAACGAGTGCATGCCGCGCTGGCCCGGCAGTTTCAGCTCCGCACGCTGGACCGCCGCTACTGGGCGCTCGTCTGGGGGATACCCGCCAGAGCCGAAGGAGAGATCGAGGGGCCTATAGGGCGTTCCCCCCGAGACCGCAAGCGCATGGCCGTCCTGCCTACGGGAAAACCGGCCGTGACCCGGTATCGGGTGCTGGAGGCCTTTGAGAGGCTGGCGCTGTTGGAGCTACGCCTGCTGACCGGCCGCACGCACCAGATCCGGGTGCACTGTGCCTGGGTGGGGCATCCGGTCTTTGGCGATCCGGTCTACGGCGGGCGCACGTTGCGTTACGGAGCCGAAGGGGCGCGGTATCGGTCCTTCTATGAGGAGCTGCTTCGGATCCTGCCCCGCCAAGCCCTGCACGCCTATCGGCTCGCTTTCCGGCATCCGGTAACGGGGCAGTGGCTGGAGTTTGAGGACCACCTGCCGAAGGATATGGCTGAGGTGATTGAACGCCTGCGTCCGCATGTATCGCATTGAGACGATCCGGCGCCTGCGAGAGGCCCGGCGGCTAGCTGTGTTGACCGGGGCCGGGGTTTCGGCCGAAAGCGGGGTGCCTACCTTTCGCAGTCCCGAAGGACTGTGGTCCCGGTTTCGCCCTGAAGAGCTGGCTCGAGTGGAGGCGTTTTTGCGCAATCCGGATCTGGTCTGGGCCTGGTATGCGCACCGGCGCCAGATCATACGCCAGGTGCAACCGAACGCGGCGCATCGGATCCTGGCCGCGCTCGAGGACCGCTATCCGGATTTTACGCTGATCACCCAGAACGTCGATAACCTGCATCGCCGCGCGGGAAGCCGCAACCTCATCGAGCTGCACGGCAATCTGGAGCGCAATTACTGCATTGCCTGCGCTCGCCCCTGGCAGGAGGAAGACGACGAGCCGCAGGCTGTACCCCGCTGTCCGGACTGCGGGGGGCTGGTCCGGCCCGATGTGGTCTGGTTCGGGGAGCCTCTGCCACAGGAGGCCTGGTCCCGGGCCGAAGCGGCTGCTCGGAGGGCGGAGGTGTTTCTCGTCGTGGGTACTTCGGCGGTGGTCTATCCGGCCGCCTGGCTGCCGGAGATCGCCCTCGAATCGGGGGCTTATGTGGTGGAGATCAACCCGGAAGAGACCCCGCTCTCCGGGCGCGTGCACGATGCCATCCGTGAGCGGGCCACGGTGGCCCTGGAAGCCCTCTGGAGCATGCTGGAGAGCTGAAGATGCGGCATACAAAGATCGTTTGCACCCTGGGTCCGGCCAGCCACAGTCCGGATCGGATCCGCGCGCTCATCGAGGCGGGTATGGATGTGGCCCGGCTCAACGCCTCCCACGGGGAGCATGAGGAGCATGCTCGTCTGATCCAAGCGGTGCGAGAGGCCGCCCGCGAGCTGGGCCGGGTGGTACCGATTCTGTTCGACCTGCAGGGGCCCAAGATCCGCATCGGCCCTGTGGCCGGCGGTGCGGTCGAGCTGCATCCGGGTCGGCATGTGGTCGTGACGACCCAGCCCGTAGAGGGCACAGCCGAGCGCCTGAGTACGGATTACGCGCATCTGGCCGAGGATGTGCGGCCGGGAGATCGGATTTTGCTCGATGATGGTTTGCTGGAGCTGCGCGTACTGGAGACCCGGGATGGGGAGGTGCTGACGCGTGTGGAGGTCGGAGGGGTATTACGTTCCCGTAAGGGGATGAACCTACCCCGTGTGCCGGTTCGGTTGCCGGCCTTGACGGAGAAGGATCGGCGGGATCTGCGCTTTGCCCTGGAGCAGGGGGTGGAGTGGGTGGCGCTCTCCTTTGTGCGCCGCGGATCGGACGTGCGGCATTTGCGTCAGGAGATAGCTGCGCTGGGCGGGCAGGCGGGGGTGATCGCCAAGATCGAGAAACCGGAGGCGGTAGAGGCGCTGGAGGAGATTCTGCGGGAAGCCGACGGGGTGATGGTGGCGCGGGGGGATCTGGGGATCGAGGTGTCGCCTGAGATGGTTCCGTTATTGCAAAAAGAAATCATCCGAAAAAGCATACAGTGGGCCTGTCCTGTGATCACAGCCACCCAGATGCTTGAATCCATGATTGAAAACCCACGTCCTACGCGGGCCGAAGCCACCGATGTGGCCAACGCCGTGCTGGACGGAGCCGATGCGCTTATGCTTTCGGCGGAAACGGCCGTGGGGCGCTATCCGATCGAGGCCGTACGCACGATGGCGCGCATTATCGAAGCCACCGAGGCCCGTCCGGAATTGTTTGCCCCGCATCCTTTTGCCCCCGGTGCTGCCGAGGAGGATCAGGTCACCGAAGCCATCAGCTTTACGGCCTGCGAGCTGGCTGCCCAGATCGGGGCGCGGGCTATTGCCTGCCTGACTTTTTCCGGCAAAACGGCCCGCATGATCGCAAAGTACCGTCCTTGGGTGCCGATCCTCGCCTTTTCGGACAACCCGTATGTGGCCGCTCTGCTGCATCTGGTGCGGGGCACCGTGGGCATACACATGCCCTTTCAATCCCACACCGATGCGGTCATTGAGCGTGTGCGCCAGGAGCTCTTGCGCCGTGGATGGGCCCGGCCCGGGGATCGGGTGGTGGTCACAGCCGGTATGCCCCTGCCGGTCAAGGGCAAAACGAACATGGTGCAGGTGCTCACGCTGTGAGAGACCGGCTCCTGATAGCGCTCCTTTTGCTCAGCACGGCCGGATGCGGTCCGATTCGGAGCCGGGTTGATCCGCTCTGGACGGATTTCACCGCCTACTTCAACACGTTTTACAACGCCCGGGCCGCCTTCCAGAAGGCGTTGGCCCAGCGGGAATCGCCTTTGCCGGCAAGCCTCGAGGAGTGGCTCTGGACGTACAGTATCGTCCCCGATCCGGTAGAGTCCACCCCCGCGGGGCGTGCGGGGACGAATAATCCCTGGTCGGTGGCCATTCAGAAGGCCGCTGCGGTGATCCGAGATCGGCCCGGGAGCCGTTTCGTCGACGATGCCGTCTTGCTTATCGGGCAGGCCTACTTCTATCAGGGGCAGTACGGGCCGGCGGAGCAGAAATTTCGGGAGCTTCTGGAAAACTTCCCGCAGAGTCCGCTGCGCGCCGAAGCCCGTTTCTGGCGGGCGCGGGCGCTTGTGGCCATGGGTCGTTTTCAGGAAGCTCAGGACCTGCTGGAGGAGGAACTGCTCCGCCGCGGCCTCAACCGGTCGGATCGCGCCCGGTCCGCTCTGCTTCTGGTGGAGATCTACCTGCGCCAGGGGCGCCTGGAGCGGGCCGCCGAGCTCCTGCCGGAGGTTCTGGCTCATCTCCAGCCTCGAAGTGTGCGGGCTCGGGCCTGGTTTCTGGCTGGCCAGGTATATCTGGCCCTCGATCGCCCCCGCGAGGCGGCACGGGCTTTCTCGATGGTGAGGCAGGAGGGGGTGGAGTTTGAGCTCATCCGGGAAGCCCTGCTCGGTCAGGTGGAGGCCCTGCGAAAGGCCGGCATGGCGCAGGAAGCCCGGCATCTGCTGGAGCGGACACGCCGGGACGCCAAGTTCCTCGATGCCCTGCCCCTGCTGGATTTCGAACGCGCCTATACGCTTGAGATCCTGGGTCAGCCGGAAGAGGCCATGCGCCTCTATGAGGATATGCTGCGCACGCAGGAGCGCTACAGAAACGCCCAGGCCAGCTGGAATCGGGTCAGACCCCGGATTTACCACCGGCTCGGGGTGCTATCTCGAGACATACTGTACCGCTGGGACCGGGCCAAGGCGTACTTCGATAGCGCCCGCACAGGGGCCGATCGCCAATGGGCTGAACAGGTGGGCCTGGACCAGGAGGTGGAACGTTTTTCGGCCTACATGCGCCTGCGCACGGAGATCGCGCGCCTGGACAGCTTGCTTTATCTAGGGGCGCTGGAGAAGAAGGCACTGGATTCTGTCCTGGCCCAGATCCGGAACCGCAAGCTGGCCGAAATCCAGGCTCGCCGTCAGCAACTGCAGGCCGAGCGGGACCGGGCCGCATTTGAGTCCCGGTCCATAGCCCCGCTTCCGCAGATGAACCCCGAGCCTCAACATGCCGGGCAGGGCGTCGGGATAAGCACAGGGCAGGCCGGTTTTCTTTTCCACAGAGATCCCGTGCTCGTGCGCGCTGCGCGCGAAGCTTTTCGGGCCCGATGGGGGCAAAGGCCTCGCGTGCCAAACTGGCGCCGCCGAGCGGCGCTCCCCGCCCTGGCGGGGGAGCAGTCCTCGGCCTCCGATAGGGCCGCTTCTGAGCAGGGGGCTCTTGAGGAGCTGGTGCGCATCGATACCTCCGCCATACCCCGTACGCCGGAGGCCCGGGCCCGCATGGAAGAACGCCGAGCACAGGCGGTATATGAGCTGGCCAGCCTGCTCTGGTTTGCCTTTGATCGTCCGGATTCCGCTCGCGTGTACTACGAGCGGCTGCTTGCCCGATATCCGGAGGGCGAACAGGCCGAGCGGGCCCGTCTGGCCCTGAGGCTGATCGCCGGAACGGATACGGCCATGGTTTCCCCGGCGGCCATCCGGGCGCAGATCGAAAAAGAAGCTCGCCTGCTTTACGAGGCCGCCCTGCAGAGCTGGGCGCCCGGAGGGTTGGGCAAGACACTGGATGCGCTCCTGGATGTTGTGGATCGCTATCCGGACTCCGAATACGCGCCTTACGCGCTCTGGGCGGCAGCCTATGTGGTGCGGGATTCCGCGCTGAGCCGCGGCGATACGGCGTTGGCCCGCTTTGAGCTACCCTGGCACCGATCGGTGTTCTGGCGCGAGCGCCTGCACCGCGCACGCGAAATATTTCGCGCCGATTCCATGCGCTATCGGGCCGAAATGGACTCCATCGAGGCCATCCTCCGAGGCCGGCGGGCGGCCTCGGATTCGGTTGTCCTGCGGGATCGTCTTCGCGCCCTGCGGGATCGCCTCTCCCAGGGCGCGCCGGATTCCGCCCGCTTCCGGTGGCCCGATACGCTGAGCATCCCCCGGATACTTGATTTCCTGGCCCGCCGCTATGAGCGCACCCCGTTTGCCGAACGCGCCCGACGGGCGCTGGGTGGGATCTCGTCCTCCTCTCCCGATCCGACCTTCTCTTCTCCGCACAGGGCTTCTCCAGAGGCGCCCCGGGTGCGCGCCCCGGATAGCGGGCGCAGGCCGGATTCGGATGTCGATGAGGAGCGGCCGCGCCGGAGGGTGCTTCCCCCAGCGCCCCCGCGTCCGGGGTCGGATACCACACGGGTGCGGCGTGATTCCCTGCAGATCTATCGGTAGGGGCTGTTTTCCGCAGAGCCCCGGATTGCGCTATCTTGTGCAGGCCAGCCGTAGCCGGAGCGATGATCGATCTATCCGTTCGTCTGGAGCGTAATGAGCGGCTCAGCGAGCACCTCTGCCTGCTTCGTTTCGAAGCCCCCCGAATCGCCGAGAAAGCCAGGCCCGGCCAGTTCGTGGCCATCCGGGCATCGGAGGGGATATATCCGCTTCTCCGCCGGCCGATGAGTATCTACATGGCCGAGGGGCCTTTTGTGGAACTGCTCATCAAGGTCGTCGGTCCGGGCACGCGTCTGCTTTACGAGGCCGAACCCGGACGTTGGTTCCGGATGCTGGGTCCTCTGGGCAGGGGCTTTGGGCTCGAGGGGGACTTCGATCTGGCCGTGCTCTTCGGGGGCGGGGTGGGGGTGGCGCCGCTCGCCTTTCTGGAGCGGGAACTGCGCCGTCAGGGGCGTCGGGTGCTCACCCTGGTGGGCGCGCGCACAGCCGGAGAGCTCGTGCTCCGGTATCTATCCGATCCCCTTGTGGCCACCGACGACGGTTCGGCGGGTTTTCGGGGTACGGTGCTCGAGCTCTGGCGCACACACCAGGAGGCGCTACGGAGGGAGCGGATGCGGTGGTTTTCCTGCGGCCCCATGCCCATGTTGCGCGCCCTGGCCGAAGAGGGTCGGCATCTTGGCGTACAGCACGAGGTCGCCCTTGAGGTGCCCATGGGGTGTGGATTCGGCGTCTGTCAGGGCTGCATTGTGCCCCGGGTGGAGGGACGCTACGCGCTCGCCTGTCTGGAAGGGCCCGTGTTTTCGGCCCGGGAGGTGCGCTGGGATGTCCTCTGTGACTGATGTGTACACCGCCGTCGATCTGGGGCGCGGGCTCCGGTTGAAGAACCGGGTGCTTGTGGCCAGCGGCACTTTCGCCTATGCCGATACGGTTGGAGAGCTGATAGACGTCTCTCGGCTGGGCGGGGTGATCACGAAAGCCATCAGCCTGCAGCCCCGGGAGGGCAATCCACCTCCGCGTATCGTGGAGGTTCCGGGGGGTATGCTCAACGCCATCGGGCTGGCCAACGTGGGCCTGGAGCGTTTCGTGCGAGAGAAACTGCCCCGGCTGCGCCTGCTCGATACGGCCGTGATCGTAAACGTCGTGGGTTTTTCCACGGCCGAGTATGTAGAGCTCGTGCGCCGGCTCGATGAGCACGAGGGCATCGATGGCTATGAGGTCAACCTCTCCTGCCCGAACGTCAAAGAAGGGGGAGCCTGTTTTGCCGACGATGCCCGTATGACGGCGGAAGTAGTGGGTGCGCTCCGAGCTGTTACCGAACGGCACCTCATGATCAAGCTCAGCCCCGGTGTGCCGCGCATCGGGCAGATCGCCCGAGTCTGCCAGGAGGAGGGGGCCGATTCCGTCTCCTTGATCAACACCGTGGTGGGCATGGCCGTGGACATCCGCACCCGCCGGCCCCGGCTAGCCAACGTGACCGGGGGGTATTCCGGTCCGGCCATCAAGCCCATCGCGTTGGCTCGGGTCTGGGAGGCGTACAAAGCGGTGCGCATCCCCCTTGTGGGCATCGGGGGCATCATGAGCGCCGAAGACGCCATCGAGTTCTTTCTCGTAGGGGCGCAGGCCGTGCAGGTCGGAACGGGCACGTTTGTCATGCCCGATCTGGCCGTTCGGATCGTGGAAGGTATCGAGGCGTTCTGCCGGGCTGAGGGCATAGCAGATGTGGCTGAGCTGGTAGGGGGGCTTCGGGTCTAGCCCGGCATCTTGATCGGTGATCCCGGCCGTGTTGTCGACACGGCGAGGGGCGGGCCGACTACCTTAGCTCTCTCCGAGCAGGCGTTTGAGCTCCCGAACGCGCCGCAGAAGCCCCTCCCGATCCGCATCCCGATAGGCGGGTGGCAGCAGGGATCGGCGGGTGCATTCGAGCACCGCCACAAGCGTCTGCAGTTCCACTTCCAGCGGGTAGGTGGGGGGAAGGAAGTCCTCAAGCACCTCCTCCAGGAGCGACTCATCGATGTGTTCTTGCCCGCGAGAGGCCGCCTCAAACTTGGCGCGCACAAGCAGGGCCTCCATGTCTGCCCCCGAGAGGGCATGCTCGCCTTCCAGAAGCCGGGCGGGTATGCGGCCTGTAAAGTGCGCCCCCGTTTTGCGCACCATGGCCCAGAAGAGCTCCTGGCGTTCTTCCGGGCTCTGGGGGTAGAAAAGGGCCAGGTGCTCTTCTGCCCGCCCCTGACGCTTGAGGTCAACAGGCATCAAATCAGGCCGGGCCGTGAGCAGAAACCAGATGATCCGGCCTCGATAGGCCGTATTGCTCATGAAAGAGGCGATCATAGCGAAGACACGGCTCGATACCCCGCTGTCGCCTTCCTGGTGGCGGTCTCCCAGAAAGGCGTCCGCCTCATCGATCAGTACGGCCACGGGGTTCATGGCCTCCAGCAGGCCCAGGATTTTCTCCAGATTGCCCTCCGTTACCCCCTGCCACTGGGAGCGGAAGTTGCGCAGGCGGACCATGGGGATGCCGATTTCCCCGGCAAAACAGCTGATCAGAAACGTCTTGCCCGTCCCCACCGGACCCGTGACCAGATAGCCCATAGGAAGCACGTCCCGGCGACCCTGGCGGATGGCCTCGGCCGCGCGGCGCAGAAGGGCCTTGACGGCCCGATGCCCGGCGACCATATCCAGTGTGTAGGGGGTTTCCACAAACTCCAGCAGGCCGTAGGCTTCGGCCTGGATGAGCTCTTTTTTCCGTTCGATGAGCGAGCGGGTGCTGATGCGGTGTCGGTTCTCAATGGCGTCGGCCAGGATCTGACGCAGGTGCTCCAGGCGCAGTCCGGCCGTGAGCGCGGCCAACGCCTCGGGGGCGAGCTCCGTGTAGCGGGATATCCGCCGGCCCTTCAGGGAGCTCCGGATAAAGGCAAGACGGGTCTCTTCATCCGGCAGGGGGATCCGGATCGCTGCATGATGAGGGCTCTGGACAAGGGGGCGGGCCAGATCGGCCAGGTTTTCCGTGATGAGCACGAGCGTGAAATCCGCCTCCAGAAACAGGGGGTCGCTGGCCCAGCGCTGCAGGGTGACCAGGAGGGCGCGTTCTTCGGCCGAGTACCAGGCCGGCTCGGCCTGGGGTACGAGCGTTTCGGCAAAATCCAGGATACAAGCGATGCGTCGCCCTTCCGATAGCCGCAGACGGAAGTACTGCTCCAGTATGGGGAACAGACGCGAGGGCTCGCGCGGTAGCTGCTGGGCATAGGAGGTGCCACCGATCAGATCTATGGCCGCAAGCGCGTGCCGAAAGTCCTGCTGGGCTTTGGGGCTAGAGAACCGGAGTCCGGATCCCCGATCGTAGAGCAGTACCCCATCCCGGCTGGCAAAGAGCTCCTCGATGAGAAAATCCCTGAGCCCCATGTAGCGCCAGGAACGCCTTCCGCTGCGAACAGGCACCAGATCGCGCACGTTCCCGTGCAGGATGAACTGGCTGATCGTCCGGCTCAGGTAGCGGCGGGCCAGATCCTGCGCCCATGCCGGATAGGAGGCAAGCATCTCCTGCCGACGGTTGCGGGGGGGCATCTGAACGGCTCTCATCGGTTTTCTCCGCCTTGCAGCTAGAATATGGAAGTCCCGCGGGTCTTCGCGCCAGCGCAGGCGGAAGCGATCTTGGACAAGCGCCTGGTGGCAGAGGATGCGGAGGTGCGCCCCCTGCACAGGCGGCGTTGTTCCGGCGCCGGATTTCAGAACAGGCTAGGGGCGGATTTTACGCCTATACCAATGCCCCCGCGGCCGCAGACGATAGGGGGCGGCGCCCATGCCGGGTTTGGCCTCTCTGGAGGTCTGCAGGCGCGCTTTGTGCGGAGGTATTATCTTTCCCGGACACAACAAGGGCTCCGCCGTGCAGGTTCTGCATGTGGCCACCGAATGCGCTCCGATCGCCAAGGTCGGCGGGTTGGCTGATGTGGTGGGGGCACTGCCCCGATACCTTACCCGAGAGGGTCAGCCGGCTTCCGTACTTATCCCCTGGTACGGGCATCTGCCCGTCGTGCAGGTGCGCCGTGTCTGGCAAGGCGAGATCCGCCTCGGTTCCCGTCGCTATCCCTATCGAATCTGGCGCGATCAGAGCGGTTGGACGGAATTTCCCCTCTATCTGTTGGAACAAGATCTGTTTCGTCCCCCTGGTGTATATGCGCATGCGGAAACCGGACAGCCATTTGCTCAGGAGCTAGAGCGCTACGTCCTGCTTGGCTATGCCGCCTTAGAGCTGGCTCATGCGGCCGGGGATCGGGCTCCGGAGGTCGAACCCATCGGAATCCTGCACGGGCATGATCATCATGCGGCCTTCTTGGCCCTTGGCATGTACTACGGGCCTTTTTCGGGGGCCGTTTCCCGACCCTTTGTCCTTACCGTGCACAACGCGCTCTATCAGGGTCGTTATCCCTGGTCGGAGATGGATCTCCTGCCCTGGAGGCGAGCCCTTCCCCGCGCGGATTTCGATCATGACGGGGCTTTCAATGCCCTAAAGGCCGCCCTTTTGCTGGCGGATCGGGTTACGACCGTAAGTCCTGCCTATGCGCAGGAGCTCACGGAATGGGCGGCCGGGGGGCTGGAGTATGCTTTCCGCATGGTCCGGTCTCGGCTTGTCGGGATCCTCAACGGCATCGACACGGAGCGCTGGGATCCGGCGCACGATCCCTATCTGGCCGCGCGCTATGACATCCGGCATCTGGAGCGGCGCCTGAAAAACCGCGATGCCCTGGGCCAGCGGCTGGGCGTGCGATGGGAGGGAGGGCATTTTCTGCTCGCCTTTATCGGTCGGCTGGTGCCGGAAAAGGGGGTAGAGCTGCTCTTGCAGGCCGCCCCCGCTTTACTGGAGGCGATTCCGGAGGCTCGTCTGGTGGTGCTGGGCACGGGCTGGCCCCGGTTGGAGGAGGCCTTCCGGGACCTGGAGGCCCGCTTCCCGGAGCGCGTGCGTGCCTGGTTGCACTTCGATGAGGGGCTGGCCCATCTTCTGTATGGATCAATCGACGTGCTCCTGATGCCCTCGCGCACCGAGCCGTGCGGGCTCAACCAGCTCTATGCTCTGCGCTATGGTGCGGTGCCGGTGGTGCATCCGACCGGCGGATTGCGAGATTCGGTTCGACCTCTGGACCGGGATGCCCGCCGAGGTACGGGTTTCTGGATGCGCGCCTATAGCCCCGCCGCGCTCGAGGAGGCGGTCAGAGCCGCTCATACGTACTGGAAGAACCCGAAGCGGTGGCGCGCCCTGCAGCGCAGAGGCATGCGCGAGGATTTTTCCTGGACCCGTGCCGTTGGCCGGTATCTTGCCCTGTATCGGGAAATCATCGAAGAGAAGCCATGGAATTCGCCAGCCAGGACGTCCTAGCCATCATCCTGGGCGGGGGGGCGGGAACGCGCCTCTTCCCCTTGACACTTATGCGCTCCAAGCCCGCCGTACCCCTGGGGGGCAAGTATCGGTTGATCGACGTGCCCATCAGCAACTGCCTCAACTCCGGGATCAATCGGATCTTCGTGCTCACGCAGTACAACTCCGCCTCCCTCAACCGGCACATCAACCACACGTACCGCTTCAGCCTCTTCAGCCGGGGTTTTGTCGATATCCTGGCCGCCGAGCAGACCCCGCGCTCGTCGCACTGGTTTCAGGGCACGGCCGATGCCGTGCGCCAGAACCTGCATCATTTCGAGGACTACCCCTTCCGCTATGCGCTCATTCTGTCGGGCGATCAGCTCTATCAGCTCGATTTCCGGCTCTTTGTGGCCTATCATCAACAAAAAGGGGGCGATATCACCATCGCCACTACCCCCGTGCGGGCCGAGGAGGCCCCTTCTCTAGGTATCATGCAGACGGATACGGAGCAGCGTATCCGACGCTTTGTGGAAAAGCCCGCCCCCGATCAGCTTCCCGGGCTGGAAAGCGATACGGGTCCGAGCCTGCGCGCCCGGGGTCGCGTATACCTGGCCTCGATGGGCATTTACCTCTTCAATCGCGAGGTGCTCTTCGAGCTCCTGCTCCAGCATCCGGAGCTGGTGGATTTTGGGCGCGAGGTCATCCCGCTGGCCATAGAGCGGCTGTCCGTGTACAGCTATCTTTTTGAGGGCTACTGGACCGATGTGGGCACGATCGCCTCGTTTTACGAGGCCAACCTGGCCCTGACGGAGACACTGCCCGCTTTTAACCTCTACGACGCGGAACGGCCCCTCTACACCCACGCCCGCATGCTGCCCCCTACAAAGCTGCACGGCTCTCGGGTGCATCGGTCCATTATCGCCGAGGGCTGCATTCTGGAAAACTGCGACATCGAGCATGCTGTGATCGGGATTCGTTCCGTCATCGGCTCCGGCACCGTGATCCGGGATGCCATCGTGATGGGGGCCGACTACTATGAGACTGTGGAGGAACGGGAGCGCAATCGCCAGCTTGAGCGGCCCAATGTGGGCATAGGCCGAAATGCGCACATCGAGCGGGCCATTATAGACAAAAACGCGCGCATCGGCGACGGGGTGGTCATCCGCAACGAAGCGGGCCTGCAGAAGCATGATGCGGAGTTCTACTACATCCGCGATGGCATCGTGATCATCCCCAAAAACGCGGTTGTGCCCCCCGGAACAGTGATCTGAGCGGAACCGGGCCGGGTTTGCTCCGGTTGGAGGAGGGGACGTAGGCAGAACCCAGGACAGGAGGTTTTTGATGGCCCAGGATCATCTCGTTACGCTGACCGATCAGAACTTCGAACAGGAGGTACTGCAGGCCGAGGTGCCCGTACTGGTGGATTTCTGGGCGCCCTGGTGCGGTCCCTGCCGCATGATCGCCCCCATTATCGAGGAGTTGGCCCGGGAATATGCCGGACGGGTGAAGATCGGCAAGCTGGATGTGGACGAAAACCCGCAGGTCTCCATGCAGTATAACATCCGCTCCATTCCCACGCTGCTCCTGTTCAAAAACGGGCAGGTGGTCGATCAGCTCATCGGCGCCGTGCCCAAGCACATGCTCGTAGAGCGTCTACAGCGGCATCTGGAGGTGGTCTAATGCAGGTGCGTCTGTATACGACCTCCTGGTGTCCAGACTGTCACCGGGCCAAGTGGTTTTTGCGCCAGCACGGTATCCCCTACGAGGAGGTGGATATCGACCGGGATCCGGAAGCCGAGGCGCTTGTGCTCCGATATAATGCAGGTCGGCGCCGGGTGCCCACGATTCAGATCGGGGATCGGTTCTACGGCAATCCTCCCCTTGCCCTGCTGGGCGAGTTGCTCGGGGTGCGGTCATGAAACCCGTAGCGGCTCTGGATTACGGGCGCAAGCGCGTGGGGCTGGCCATCAGCGATCGGCTCGGGTTGCTGGCTCGACCCGTGGGCACGTATACACAGGAGGAGGCCATTCGGGTCCTTGAGCACCTGGTACATCAGGAGGGGATCGAGGTGCTCGTGGTGGGCTGGCCCCTGGATATGGAGGGCAGGGTGGGGGAGGCGGCCCGGGAGGTGGAGGCGTATATGCGGCGTATCGAGCGCCGTCTTCCGGGCTTGCGGCTCATCCGATGGGATGAGCGCTTCAGCACGGTACAGGCACAACAGCTGCTGCGGCTTTCGGGGCTTCCCCGGCGGGCGCGCCAGGATAAAGGCCGCCTGGACCGGGCCGCAGCGGCCCTTATCCTGCAGGAGTATCTCGACGCGCAGCGGCTATGCCCCGACAGGACATCCTGATCGCCATCGATGGTCCAGCCGGATCGGGCAAATCCACCACGGCCCGGCTTCTGGCCCGCGCCCTGGGCGTGCCCCATCTGAACACGGGTGCGCTCTATCGTGCCGTAACGTGGGCCCTCCTCAAGCGCGGCATATGGCCCGGAGAGCCGGAGCGTATCTCGGAGGCCCTCGATGCGCTCCGGCTGGAACTGCGCCCGGCTTCGGAAGGGTTTCGGGTCTGGGTCGATGGGCAGGATGTGACCGATGCGTTGTATCAACCCGAGGTGGCCGCTCACGCCAGCGAGGTCAGCGCCCTACCCGCGGTGCGCGCCTGGCTTCTGGATCGGCAGCGCGCCCTGGGAGAAGCCGGCGGACTGGTGGTCGAGGGACGGGACATCGGAACGGTGGTCTTCCCGGATGCGGACCTGAAGGTTTTCCTCGTAGCCGACCTGCGGGAACGCGCCCGACGGCGCTGGCAGGAACTGCACAGCCAGGGCGTGGAGATCTCCCCTGAGCAGGTGGAAGCTGAGCTGCGGAAGCGTGATGAGCGGGACGCTATGCGTCCGATCGCTCCGCTCAGGCCCGCCGCTGATGCCCGAATCCTGGATACCACGACGCTCTCCGTCGAGGAGCAGGTCGCTCGTATCCTGCAGTGGGCACGAGAAATCCGTCGCATCCGTTACGGGATTGCGGAGACTTCGGAGGCGAAATAACAAGCCGGGGAAGGTCCTATGCGCGTGGTGGTGGATCCGGAATCGGGCTTCTGTTTCGGGGTGGAGTACGCCGTGGCGGTGGCCGAAGCCCTGCTGGAGTCGGAGCCCGTCGTCTATTGCCTGGGCGATATCGTGCACAACGACCTGGAAGTAGCGCGTCTGCGCCGGATGGGGCTGCGTACGATCACGCACGAAGAGTTGCGCACGCTGCAAAACGCCACTGTACTTATTCGCGCCCATGGAGAGCCTCCGGAGACGTACGCAATCGCTCGACAGAACAACCTCACGCTCGTGGATGCCTCCTGCCCTGTTGTGCTCAAGTTGCAGAACCGGGTCAAGCAGGCCCATGATGCGGGCTATCAGGTGGTCATCTACGGAAAAATAGATCATCCCGAAGTGCGTGGCCTGGTGGGGCAGACCGGGGGCAGCGCGCTTGTGATCCGATCCGAAGAGGACCTGGAGCAGATAGACTGGGGGCGACCCGTTGCCCTCTTTTCCCAGACCACGAAGTCCCTGGAGGCCTACTCCCGCCTGCGCGCTCTGGTGGAAGCTCGGCAGCCGGAGGCGCAGACCTTCGATACGATCTGCCGCCAGGTTTCCAATCGCGATCAGCACCTGGCTCAATTCGCCCGACAGCACGACGTGGTCCTTTTCGTGGCCGGCCGGAAAAGCTCCAACGGTCGGGTGCTCTATGAAATTTGCCGGGCGCACAACGAGCGCACGTATTTCATCGAAAGCGAGGCGGATCTGGACCCCGCATGGTTCCAGGGGGCCGAATCGGTAGGCATCTGCGGGGCCACCTCCACACCCCGCTGGCTTATGGAGCGCGTGGCCGAGGCCGTGGAGCGGCTTGCTTCGGGGTAGCCGAAAGCGGGGCGTTTCCATTTCGTTACGCTCTGTTTATTGCTTTTTCTTCCGGTTGTTTTTACCATATAGGCCACATGGCCTATGCCTATGCGCTGGAAGTGGATTGTTCCGCTGCTCATCCTCTGGGTCTCAGACGGATACAGGCCCGCGGGGGCCGAGCATCGGCATGAGCGCTGGACAGCCCTCTGCGCCGATGCCCGAGGCGGACAGGTCCACTGGCATGAGGCCGAATACCTTTCCCTTTCCTGCTGGTGGTGCTGGCATAGTGGCCGGGATTTGTGGTTAGCCGGTTCCCCGGCCCCGTATCAGGCCCGGCCCATGCAGCGCCTTCTGCTTCCCTGCGCCCATGGCGCCTATGGCGTGCTTTTCCCCCTCCGGCCGATTCGCGCCCCTCCGTTGTGTGCTTGATCGCCCCGCAAAGGGCTTGAATCGCAGGCAGATCAAGCAAAAACGGAGGGTATCGAACCATGAAACACCGGGCACATGTACTGGGCCTGCTTCTGCTCATGGCCGGATGCGGGCTCTTTGGACATAAGCATGAAGAGCACAGCGAGGCCGAGGGTTTGTTGCTCCTGCTTTCCGGACAGGAGGTGGTGCGCGTATGGGAAGGGCGCGTGACGGGTTCTCTTTCGGTGCGCATTGCCCAGGAGATCGGCCCCATCGAGGTGCGTTTTCTGGACGCAGATGAGCACTCCTTTCAGCCCGATGCACAGGAGTACAGCCTGCAGCTTAACGTGGGCAATACGACCATAGCCTCTGTCCGGACAGGGGCAAGCTGGACGTTTTACCTGCGGGGTTTAAGCCCGGGGCAGACGACCCTGGAGATCGTGCTCCTGCACGCAGGACACGCCGATTTCCGCACGCCTCCGATACCGGTCAGTGTGTCTTCATGAGCCGCACGCAACAGCTGATCTTCCGGGCGGGGATGGCCCTGTGGGCGATCCTCGCCCCGGTATCCGGTCTGCCCCAGGTTCGGACGGCTGTGCTGCAGGGGCAGGTCCGAGATCGGGATACCGGAGAGGGATTGGGCTGGACCTCGATACTGCTCGTCGAGCTGGGGCGCTCGGCCACGGCGCATGAGGATGGACGGTTTGAGATCTCCAACGTGCCTCCCGGTACGTACACGCTGCGTGCCTTTCGAATCGGCTATGAGAACACGAGCGTGCGCGTGGAGGTGCGCCCGCCGCGCACCGTGGTCGAGATCCGCATGCCGAGCACGGCCGTGATGATGCAGACCGTAGAGGTTACTTCGGATCTCGAGGCGCGCAAGGGGTTGGCCGGGACACTGGGTAGCGTCGTGCACGGGGTGCGGCTCCGGCACATGCTGGCGCGCACGCTGGCCGAGACGCTGGCTCAGGAGCCCGGACTGGCCTCCTCGAGCATGGGTCCGGCCACCGCCCGACCCGTACTGCGGGGGATGAGCGGGCACCGGGTCGCGATCCTGGAGGATGGGGCGGGAACCGGGGATCTGTCTGCGACCAGCCCCGATCATGCCGTGGCCATCGATCCCCTGCAGGCAGAACGAATCGAGATTCTGCGCGGTCCGGAAGCGCTACTCTATAGCCCGAACGTCCTGACGGGCGTGCTCAACGTGGTGCGCGGGACGATCCCAGAGCAACAGACCGATCACCTGCACGGAGCGGCCAGCCTGCAGGCGGAATCCGTAAGCGCCGGTCTGGCCGGGGGTATGGGGCTGCTGCTTCCGATCCTGTCCGGAACGGCCCGGGTGGATGCCTCCCTGCGCCGTATGGGGGATGTGCGCACCCCTTCCGGGCCGCTGCGCAACAGCGGACTGACCAGCGCCAGCGCGGCGATGGGGTGGGGGCTGAATCGGACCTGGGGGGCTATTGGGATTTCGGCTCTGGGATATGCCGCTCGCTACGGGGTTCCGGGAGGATTCGTGGGTGCCCATCCCGAGGGGGTTACGGTCGAGATGGCCCGCGCTCAGCTATCGGCTCAGGCTGAGCTGGCGCTGCATGGTGGGTCCTGGAGTGGCCTGCTCTTCAAACAGGACGCGACCCTGTTTGCCCTGCGTGAGCTCGAATCCGGTGGGATTGTGGGGACCGACTACGCCCTGTTCGCCTACCAGGCCCGCGCGCTGGCCCGACAGAGCCGGTGGGGACCCTTCCGAAATGGGGCGGTCGCCCTGGAGATAAGATATCGCGATTTCGCCGCCGGAGGAGGGGTCTCTACCCCGGCAGCATGGATGCTGAATCTGGCCCTGGCCGCCTATCAGGAATGGTCTTCCGGACCTTGGCTGCTCCGGGCGGCCCTGCGAACCGAAGGCAGTCAGGTAAGTCCATACGAGGAGCGCACGTCCCGCACCATCGGAGCTATCCGAAGCCGTCGTTTCGGGAATGTTGCAACTGCCGTGACCCTGGCTCGGACGCTACCCTACCACATGGACGTGCGTGTGGGGCTGACGCGCGCCTTTCGGGCTCCGGAGCTGGAAGAGCTGTACTCCGAGGGCCCACATCTGGCCAGCTACTCTTTCGAGGTGGGCAATCCGGCTCTGGGACAGGAGGTGGGCTACGGTCTGGAATTTTCCCTGCGCTGGTCGCCCCCCGGAGGCCGTCTGGAGTTGACCGGGTACCGGAACCGCATCTACGGCTATATCTTCCCCCGACCTACAGGCCAGATCAACCCCCGTACCCTGCTTCCCGTCTACCAGTACACGGGTACGGATGCGCTTTTCTGGGGAGCGGAGGGGACGCTGGAGTGGCGCTTGATGTCCTCCTGGGCCCTGGCCACCTCGGCCAGCTACGTGCGGGCCGGGTTCGTGCCGGGGGATGCGCCGCTGCCCATGATCCCTCCGCCGCAGGGGCGTCTGGAGCTCCGCTACGGAAGCGGTCCGCTTTCGGCCATGCTCGTCCTCCGATGGGCTGCGGGACAGAACCGAGTACATGCCTTCGAAGAGCCCACGCCGGGATATGCCGTCTTCGACGCCTCGGTGCAGTACTACTGGACGCGGGGGGCATGTTTGCACACGCTCGTGCTAGGGGCGGAGAACCTCACCAACCGCCTGTACCGGCAGCATCTGTCCCGCATCAAGGCCATTATGCCCGAGCCGGGCCGCAACGTGAAGCTGCTCTATCGGGTGTATTTCTAAGAGAGCGTGTCTGACCGCCCCCCGGCGCGTTTCGGGTTCGAGATGGTTTGCCCCGAGCGGGAAGAAACGCGTAACATTGGGCGTTTTTTCCACCGTGTTCGGTGTGTCCCAATAAGCCAGAGGAGCCTTCGGGTGCGATCGATTGTCCTGCTGTTGCTCTGTGCCCTTCCGGCCTGGGGGCAGGTGCCGGATCGGTTCGACTTCGAGGCACCCCGTGTGGTGCTCGACGGGATCCCCTTTGCGCTGCGCGTCACGGCCCGGGATAGCACGGGGGCTGTACTGCAGACCTTTTCCGACTCGGTTCGTCTGGAGGGGCTTGAGGGTCTGTTTCAGGCTCGTTTTCAGCACGGACGCCTCGATATCCCGGAGGCCGTACTGGCCGGAACAGGGAAACGAACGATCCGTCTGCAGGGGCCTGGTTTTGAGGCCACGCACGAACTGCGTGTCATTCCCCCGATACTGAGCCTGCTGCCTCCGCTTGTGGCCATTTTGCTGGCCCTGCTTGTGCGCGAGGTCGTCATCGCGCTCCTGGTGGGTATCTGGCTCGGGGCGGTTTTCGTCTTCGATTATGACCTTATAGGAGGAATATACCGGGTACTGGATTACTTCGTGCTTCGGGCCATGGGGGAGAGCAGCCACCTGCAGATCATCATCTTCAGCATGCTCTTCGGGGGCATGGTGGGGGTGATCTCCCGTAACGGGGGCACACGGGGGATCGCCAACCTGATCACCCGCTACGCCCGCACGGCACGGGGCGGACAACTGGCCACCTGGCTCATGGCACTGGTGATCTTTTTCGATGACTACGCCAATGTGCTTGTGCGGGGCAACCTGATGCGTCCTATCACGGACCGGCTGCGCATATCTCGGGAGAAGCTCTCCTTCCTGGTGGATACGGGTGCGGCTACTGTGGCCAGCATTTTTCTCATCTCCACCTGGATCGGCTACGAAGTGGGGCTCATCGAGCAGGCCCTCAAGCTGATCCAGTGGCCAGAGGAAGCCTATTCGGTTTTCGTGCAGACGATCCCGTACCGCTTTTACCCCATTTTTGCCCTGATCCTGGCCCTCTTGGTCGGTCTGCTCAATCGGGATTTCGGCCCCATGCTGGAGGCGGAGCGCCGAGCTCGGGGTACAGGCCAGGTGCTTCGGCCCGGCTCTGTGCCCGCTACGGATCTAACGGAGAGCACGGCGCAACAGGACACCTTGCTGCCTGCGCGCTGGTACAACGGCCTTTTGCCCATCGGGGCTGTTCTCCTGGTGGGGGCCTACGGCCTGTATCAGACCGGAACGGCCGCCTTGCGGGAGCAGGGCGTTTCCTCGTATACGATCGGGCAGATTGTCAGTAACGCGGACTCCTACCTTGCTCTGCTCTGGGCTTCTCTATCCGGGTGTCTGGTGGCCATTCTGCTCAGCGTCATCCAGCGCCTGCTCACCGTGAAAGAGGCCATCGAGGCCTGGTTCGGAGGACTGAAAGCCATGTTGCTGGCCATGCTCATTCTCGTGTTGGCCTGGTCGATCGGGGCGGTCACCGAGGAGCTACACACGGCCAGCTACCTGGTCGCTCTGTTGCGCGGTTCCATTGCCCCCCACTGGCTGCCCGCGCTGGTCTTTCTTGTTGCGGCGGCCATGAGCTTCGCCACAGGAACCAGCTGGGGCACCATGGCCATCATGATGCCCCTGGTCATCCCGCTGGCCTACACGTTGAGCGTGGATGCGGGTATGCCTGTTGAAGGGCAGAGGCTCATCCTACACGGGGTCATCAGCTCCGTACTGGCAGGGGCTGTTTTCGGGGATCACTGCTCCCCCATATCGGATACGACCATTCTGAGTTCCATGTCCTCGGCCTGTGATCATATGGATCATGTGCGCACCCAGTTGCCCTATGCCCTGCTGGCGGCCGTCATAGGTATGCTCGTGGGGGATATCCCGACAGCCTACGGGCTGCCTCCGTGGGTCTCCATCCTTGTCGGCACCGGGATCATAGTCGGCTTCCTCTACCTCTTTGGCCGCAATCCGGAGCGCCCCGCCGCCCTGCCCGCTGCCCAAACCCTGGAGGCCGGGCCGCTCTCCCGGGAGGAGAAGTAGGCTCAACCCAGGAACTTGTATCCCACGCCGTAGACCGTGGCGATGTAGCGCGGGTTGTCTGCGTCGTCCTCGATTTTTTTGCGCAGGCTGGCGATATGCCGATCGATGGTGCGCGTGGCCAGATCTTCGCGCGTCTGCCAGACGTCGCGCAGCAGCTGCTGCCGGGAGACCGATCGGCCCCGATGCTCGATGAGGTATTTCAGAATGGCGAACTCCAGAGCGGTGAAGTTGATGGGCTGATTGTCCTTATAGGCTGTGTGCGTGGTGAAGTTAACCGTAATGTTGCCAAAGGTATAGACATCCAGCGGGCCCGGGATGGCGCGCCGCAGAATAGCCCGGACCCGTTCAAGCAGTTCGGCTGCGCTGAAGGGTTTGGTGACGTAATCGTCGGCTCCGGCTCGGAATCCCTCGATCTTATCGGCCTCCTGTCCCTTGGCCGTAAGCAGGAGCACAGGCGTATGTATCCCCTCCTCGCGCCAGCGGCGCAACAGTTCGAAGCCGCTTACACCCGGCAACATGACGTCCAGAATGATGAGGTCAAAAGTGCGCTCTCGGAGGCAGGCCAATGCGCGTGGACCGTCAAAGGCCAGGCTGACGGAAAAGCCTTCGTCTTCGAAGAAATCCCGCAGCCCGTAGGCCAGGTCTTGGTCGTCCTCTACGATGAGCAGACGCGTCTTGTTCATGGCAACTCCTGCGCCTTCGATTGGGATTGCGTGATCGGCAACAGCAACGTAAACGTACTGCCCCGGCCCGGTTCGCTTTCTACCTCGATTCGACCGCGATGGGCTCGAACGATGTGCTGCACTACGGCCAGACCCAGTCCGCTGCCCGAAGCACGCTGGGTGAGGCCGGATTCGATGCGATAGAAGCTGCGAAAGATGTATGGCAGGTGCTCCCGGGGGATCCCCACGCCCTGATCCTGTACGCTCAGGCGCACGTATCCATCGGATCGATCTAGCCGAATGCGGATTTCATGCGGCTGGGAATACTTTACGGCGTTGTCCAGCAGGTTCACCACGGCCTGCGTGAGCGCACCGGGGTCGGCCTCGATCGTGGACGGCAGATTCGCAGACCGTTCCACGCGGAGCTGATAGCCGCGGCTTCGGTACAGCGTACCGAAGGTATGCAGGATCTGTTCCAGCAACGCGCTCAGATCAACGGGCTGCATGCTGTACTGCATCTGGCCTCGTTCGATACGGGCGAAGTCCAGCACGTTGTCGACCAGGCGCGTGAGCCGTTCGCATTCCTGTTCGATGATGGCCAGGTACTGGGCTCGGCGATCCGGGGTGCGGGCATGCCCGGAGCGCAGCATTTCCGTAAAGAAGCGAATCTTGGCCAGGGGAGTTTTGAGCTCGTGGGATACGTTGGAGACGAAATCGGCCTTCAGCCGAGCCAACTCCATCTCCCGGGCGGCCATACGGTATACGAGCATGAGGGCCAGGATGAGCACCAAAGCGGGGATGAAGACGCGTATGTACGGCACAAGCCTCTGCGCCCTGAGCCGGTTCCAGTAGCGCACCTCTAGGGTCCAGTTGGCAAACAGGCCGCCGGTTGGATCGAAACGGGCCCGGTACAGGCCCGTGTAGCGCAGGGCACGGGTTCGGGGGGAGAGCCGCACCGTATCGTGGGGGGTGTAGAGCCAGATATCGAAGTACTCGTGGGGAAAATGTCCGCGCTGGGTGCGCACCAGCTCCTGCAGATACCGGTAGGCCTCCGGCAGGACTCGGTTGAGGACGGTTCGGGGGTTGACCTTGACGCCTTTGACGACAAAATCGTCGTGCTCCCCGACCATGGCGTACAGGTACACGTAATGGAACGGCCCGTGAGGGCCTTCTCGGACGCCGCGCAGGATATAGGGGTAATGGTCCGGGATGCGAGCCTCGAGGGTGTCGATGGAGAAGACGGCAAGCACCTCGGCCGGATCGCGATCCGGGTCGCTGGTGTAGGCGCGCCGCTCGCGCAGATCGATATAAAAGGCGTACTCTACGAGGTCCGGGATGGTGTAGGAGTAATCGAACCCGAAAACCCATCCGCGGGGGGTCTGGATCAGATAGCTTTCACTTTCGACCGCGCGACGGGTGTTCTGGTTGTAGACGATCTCCTCGGTATAGCGATTCAACCGGTCGAGAAAGAACTCCGCATCGCTGCGCAGGCCGCGTTCGACCTCATCGGCCAGATGCGCGCTCGTGCGCAACTCCTGGAGGGCCAGGTACAGGCTGGCCAGAATGCAAAGGGCCATCAGGCCCAGCATCGTAAGAGATCGACGCGGCAGACCACCCATGAACGTGCGTGGGCTCAGGGGGATGGATCAGCCAAAAACTATGATGCTCGCTATGTCGCAGACAACTGGGCCTCTAGCCGCTTCCAGCGCATTTCCGCCTCCCGATGCATGGCCGCCGTGTCGACGTCCTGCCAGAAGCCTTCTTCCATGTCCAGGGCGAGCATGCGGTCACGGGCGATGAGCCGGCGCACGCCGTCGGAGAGGGAAGCATCCCCTCCCTGCAGGGAGCGGGCCTCTTCGAGGGCCTCTAGGAGCGCTCGATCGGCCAGAAAAACCCCTGTATCTACCGCGTTGTAGGTGCCTAGCTCTTTGCCGATAGCCCGGATCCGGTTGCCCTCCACAAGCACCTTGGTCGCATCCTGCAGATCAAAGATCGTCTCGAGCCGGAAGTCCACCACCAGCAGGGCGTTTCCCGGGGGAAGGGAGACGTTCCGGATCCGGTCCATGAGGCGCGGATCGACCAGATGGTCGGCCATAAGCAACAGAAAGGGCTCCCTGTGCACGTAAGGGGCGGCGAAAAGAACGGAGATCCCGTTCTGCAGCGCGTATTCCGGATTGCGGACGAAATGCAGACGCAGGGGGCCGCGGTAGAGTGCCCGTACGGCCTGCTCGATCCGTTCGGCTTCGTAGCCGAGTACGACGACGGCCTCCTGGCAGCCGGCCCGAGCGGCGTTATCCAGGACGTATAGAATAAGCGGACGGCCCAGCAAGGGAACAAGTGGCTTGGGCAGGCTCGTCCCGTTGGTCGCCCGCAGTCGGGAGCCCATGCCCGCTGCCAGGATCACCGCTGTGTGGGGAGCGGAGGCGTGCATCAGCGCAGCACCTCGTAGAGGTCCAGGTCTTCGGAGAGGTGGGTGACGGGTTCCTCTCCTCCCAGCAGACGGAGGGTGTTCTTGAGCCGGATGTGCTGGATGAAGAGATCGTGCTCCGGCACATGGCCCGCATAGACATGGGGGCTTTTGAAGTAAAAAGACAGCCACTCCTGAATGCCCTTCAGGCCGGCCCGCGCGGCCAGGTCCAGAAACAGGGCCAGGTCCAGGACCACAGGCGCAGCCAGGATGGAATCCCGGCAGAGAAAATTGACCTTGATCTGCATGGGATAGCCCATCCAGCCGAAGATGTCGATGTTGTCCCAGGATTCCTTGGCATCGCCGCGGGGCGGGTAGTAGTTGATGTCCACCTTGTGATACAGATCCCCGTAGAGCTCCGGATACAACTCCGGCTGCAGGATGGTCGACAGCACGCCGGACTTGGTGAATTCCTTGGCCTGGAAGCTTCCGGGGTCATCGAGCACCGCCCCGTCCCGATTGCCCAGGATGTTGGTGGAAAACCAGCCCCGCACCCCGAGCATGCGGGCCTTGAGTCCGGGTGCGATGACGGTCTTCAGGAAGGTCTGTCCGGTCTTGAAATCCTTGCCGGCGATGGGCACCCCCTTTTCCTCGGCCAGCGCCTCCAGCGCGGGGATATCGGCCGACAGGTTGGGAGCGCCGTTGGCGTAGGGGATGCCCTCCTGGATGGCCGCGTAGGCGTAGAGTTGAGAAGGGGTGATGGCGGGGTCGTTGTTTTTCAGCCCCCGCTCGAAGGCCTCCAGGTCCTGATGGCAGGGAGCTGGATGGGTGTGTACCTCGGTAGAGCCACACCAGATCATCACCGCTCGTTGTGCGCCGGTCTCCTCGAGCGTGCGGCGGATGTCTTCGCGCAGCATCTGGGCCAGCTCCCACTTACTGCGAGCCTGCTTGACGTTCGGCCCGTCGAGGCGGCGCACGTACTGCCGATCGAAGGCGGCGGGCATGGGCCGGATCGTGCGCAGGAAGGGTTCCAGGGGCTCCAGATCGTTTTTGTCCAGGACCTGCGCCCGAAGAGCGGCCTCGTAGGCATCATCGGGAAAGATGTCCCAGGCGCCGAAGACGAGGTCTTCCAGCCGGGCCAGGGGCAGGAAATCTCGGATGAGCGGGTTTCGATGCTCCGACCGTCGGCCTAGCCGGATCGTCTGCATCTGCGTCAGCGATCCGAACGGGCGAGCGCGACCTTGACGCACGGCCTCTACGCCGGCGATGAACGTCGTCGATACCGCACCTAGGCCCGGAAGCAGAACGAGCAGCTTCCCCTGTGCCGGAGGGATCTGGGTTCCTGTGCGCATGCTATGTTCTCCGTTTGATGAAAAAGGAACGCAATGCCAGACAGAAGGCAGCCATGCCGAGGGTGGGCTCCCCCCCGCGCATATACCGCAGTAGCACCCGGTTTCGCCCTGCCTGAAGAGCAAACAGCAACCCGAGAAGCAGGTTCAGGCCCGCGATTTCCCAGAGGAAAAAGCCCATCGGCTCCCCAAGGGCGCAGGCCAGCAGCAGGGCCGCAGTTCGGTAGTTGGAGCTCAGTAGCCCCCAGAGGCGGACCATGGGCGCCTGGTAACGGCGCAGCAGGTTGCGAACCTCTTGTCGCGCTTCCGGATCTTGGAGCGCATTCCAGTACATCTCGATCGCTCCATACGAGGAGCGTACCCAGCGCTGCAGGCGCACGTAGGCGTAGTAGAGCAGCAGAAAAAGAACCATCGGCCCACGGGCCCGCGCAAGGCGCGCCCGGAGCTCGTCCGGATCCTCCGGGCGCGCCGAGGGCTTGCCGTATACCCAGTAGTCATAGAGCTGGCGTTGCAACTCGTAGGCGTTTGCCTGCACAAAATGGCTCAAGGCGGCCAGCACGGCCAGCACCCAGGCCCAGGCACCCCACCAGGAGCTGGCCTTCCAGGCCAGGCTCACGTATAGGGCCGCAAAGGTGCCGTGGTCGCAGAGGCCATCCAGAATTTTGCCCAGCTCCGAACTGCGGCCCGTCAGGCGGGCCAGCTGACCATCGGCCCCGTCGAGGATATGCCACAGCAACAGGAGCGCGCCCGCAAGCGGGAGCCATCCGGGCTTATCGTAGTGGCTCAGGGCAAGGGCCGCCCCGATCCCGCTTCCCAGACCGGCCAGCGAGACGGCGTTGGGGGAAACACCCAGGCGCGCCAGATGCCCTACGAGCGCCCAGCTGAGGGGATGAATCAGGTACCGGTTTGTGGGATCCTCGATTTCCGGGGTTCGCCAGGCGTGAGCTCGCTCCACAGGAGCCTCGTTGTTAAGAAATTGTAATCGGCAAAAGATACAAGGCCCGCAGACAAGGGACAAGAGGATGGGTTCAGACCCGCCCTGGACGGCGAGCCCTCAACGACGCCGTTCCGAAAGGGCGGCCAGCGCCCAGATCAGCGCCCACAAGGCGGCCCATATCCACCAGCGAGCCCACAGCAGAAGGGCCACATCGAGCCCGTAGAGGAGATGATACAGGGTATGGGGGAGCCTTTCCCCTTCCGGAGGGCGGGGAGGTCGTAGGCCAGCAGCCAGCGCCAGCAGACGCAACAAGAGCAAAAGCACCGTATAGGCATACAGTAGCCAGGGCAACAAGGGGTGCAGCCGGAGTACGGCGCCGAGGATGAGGAACGGAACCAGAAGGTCCCATCCCGCCTGACGGATCAACAGGCCGGGACGCATCGAAGACCCTTTCTGCCGCCCTTATTATGCGAAACACCATACTGCGGGGCAAGCACGGCAACCCTTGCCTTCCGAGAAGAGCTGTGTGTATCTTAGACCCGTGTTCTTTTGAAGCGTCCGACCGTCATCCAGAAAGGCGGAGGGAACGGGCCCGATGAAGCCTTGGCAACCGTTCCGCAGCCTCTGACTCCAGGTCTGGAGCGGAGAGCGGAAAAGGTGCCAATTCCCGCCCGCAGCTCGAAAAACAGCATGCGGGGAAGATGACGGAAGGAGCCGGCGTAGCTTCAGTCCGCTAGTCCGCTGAATACGCATCGCGCCTCTTCCGCATCCACCCCGGAAGAGGCGTTTTTTGTTTTTGGCCCTTCCGGAACCGATCCCCTCCCGTAGCGGCGGTATGGGATGCTCGCAGAGTGTTCGGCGTGTGGATTTTTATGTACCTGGACTTAAACCATATATAAGGAGGTAAGCCCATGGCTCGTCCTTATCGGTTCGAAACGCTGCAGATTCACGCGGGTGCGGAGCCCGCTCCGGGCACTCGGGCGCGTGCGGTGCCCATTTATCAGACCACGTCCTATACCTTCGACAGCACCGAACATGCGGCCCGTCTTTTCGCCCTTGAGGAGTTTGGCAATATCTATACGCGCATCATGAACCCGACCACGGAGGTCTTCGAGCGCCGCATGGCCGCGCTCGAAGGCGGGGTGGCGGCGCTGGCCACGGCCAGCGGGCAGGCTGCGCAGTTTCTGGCCCTGACCACGATCGCCCAGGCCGGGGACAACATTGTGGCCTCCAGCCATCTCTATGGGGGCACCTATAACCAGTTCAAGGTCTCCTTTCCCCGGCTGGGTATCGAGGTGCGTTTCGTGCAGGAAGACGATCCGGAGGCGTTTCGTCGGCTTATCGATGCGCGCACCCGCGCCCTGTATGTGGAGACCATGGGTAATCCGGACTTCGCCATACCGGACTTCGAGGCGCTGGCGGAGCTCGCCCACCGCCACGGCATCCCCCTTGTCGTGGACAATACTTTTGGGTGCGCCGGATATCTGTGCCGGCCTATCGAGTTCGGAGCCGATGTGGTCGTGGCCTCTGCCACGAAGTGGATCGGCGGACACGGCACGGCCATCGGAGGCATAATCGTCGATTCCGGGCGTTTCGATTGGGGAAACGGCAATTTTCCCGCTTTCACGGAGCCCGCACCCGGTTATCACGGGCTCAATTTCTGGCAGGCTTTTGGTCCCGACAGCCCCTTCGGGAACATTGCCTTCATCATCCGGGCGCGCGTCGAAGGGCTGCGCGACCATGGACCGTGCCTGTCGCCTTTTAACGCCTTTCTGTTCCTGCAGGGCCTGGAGACGCTTTCCCTGCGCGTAGAGCGGCACTGCCAGAACGCGCTGGCGCTAGCGCGCTGGCTTCGGAGGCATCCGCAGGTGGCCTGGGTGAGCTACCCCGGGCTGGAAGAGCATCCCTACCACGAACGAGCCAGACGCTATCTGCGCCACGGATTCGGCGGGGTGCTCACCTTCGGTCTGCGGGGGGGCTTTGAGGCCGCCCGAAGTTTTGTCGATTCCCTGGAGCTGGCCAGCCATCTGGCCAACGTGGGCGACGTGCGCACGCTCGTCATTCACCCGGCCTCCACTACGCATCAGCAGCTGCGTCCCGAGGAGCAGTGGGCCGCCGGGGTACGACCGGATATGGTGCGGGTTTCCGTGGGCCTGGAGCATATCGAGGATATCATGGCCGACTTCGAGCAGGCTTTCGATCGCGTCTCCCGGCTTGCCGTGCCCTGAGAAGACTATGAACCGCTGGCTGGCGCTGATAGACAGGCGTACCCGCTTCTGGATCTATCCCGGACCTTTCGAGCTGGAATGCGGAGCTGTGTTGCCCGAAGTCCGCGTGGCCTATCGCACCTGGGGAGATCCGGATCCGGAGATGACAAACGTCGTGCTCGTCTGCCATGCCCTGACGGGGTCGGCTGATGTGGATCGCTGGTGGGCGGGTATGCTCGGACCGGGACGTGCGCTGGATCCGGAGCGGGACTATATCATCTGCTCCAACGTGCTCGGAAGCTGCTACGGAACGACGGGCCCTCTCAGCCCTCGTCCAGGGAGCAGAGAGCCCTGGGGACCGGATTTCCCGCCCGTGACGATCCGGGACATGGTCCGTCTGCAGGCGGCCTTGCTCGAGTACCTGGGCGTGCGCCGGTTGCGGCTCGTTATCGGAGGGTCCATGGGCGGTATGCAGGTGCTGGAGTGGGCGCTCATGTATCCGGAACGCGTGGAGGCGATCGTGCCTATTGCTACTTCGGGACGGCATTCGGCCTGGGCCATTGCCCTCAGCGAGGCCCAGCGGCAGGCCATCTATGCAGATGCCCGCTGGCAGGGGGGACGCTACGAGCCGGAACAGGGCCCGGAAAAGGGGCTGGCTGCGGCGCGCATGATGGCCATGTGCCTGTATCGGGGGCCGGAGAGCCTGGGGCGGCGTTTCGGGCGCGATCTGGAGCCGGGCACGGACCGGTTTGCCGTGGAGAGCTACCTGCACCATCAGGGCCGCAAGCTGGTTGAGCGCTTTGATGCAAACACGTACGTAGTGCTCACGCGCGCCATGGACAGCCATGACCTTGCTCGGGGCCGAGGCGCATATGAGTCCGTGCTGCGTGCCATCCGGCATCCCGCGCTGGTAGTGGGCATTTCCTCGGATGTGCTCTACTGGCCCGACGAGGCGCGGGAACTGGCCAGACTTCTGCCCAATGCCCGGATGGCGGAGCTCGATTCCCCTCATGGACACGATGCCTTCCTCATCGAGACCGAACAGCTGGGGGTGCTGGTGGCGGCTTTCCGGCTCGAGTTGGGACATTATGAACCGGCGGAGCGGAGGTAGCAAACATGCGCGTGCTCAAATTCGGGGGCACTTCCGTGGGTACCCCCGAACGGTTTCAGACCGTGCTGGAGATCATCGAAGAGGCTGTTCGCCAGGAACCCGTTGTCGTGGTGTTCTCCGCACTGAGCGGGGTCACCAACGGACTGCTGCAGGCCATCGAATGGGCGCTGGGGCGGGATCGATCCTGGGAAGGCTTTCTGCAGGAGCTCCAGGAGCGGCACCGGGAGTATCTGGTACGCTTTGTCACCCCCGAGGAGCGGGAGGGGCTGGATGCAGAGCTGGCCCGCTGGATGTTTGCGTTGCGCTCCTGGCTGGAGGGCATCGAGCAGTTGGAGGAATGTTCCGCTCGCGTGCGGGATCGGATCCTCGGAGTGGGCGAGCGCATCTTCGTCCCCATCGGGGCGGCGGCCCTGCGGGCGCGCGGCCTTCCCGCCCAGGCCTGGGATGCCGTGCTGCTTGTGCGTACCGACGGCTCCCATGGAGAGGCCAATGTGGATTGGGAAGCCACCCGGGCGTTGGTGCGCGCCCAGCTACTGCCCGTGCTCGGGGATCAGGTGCCCGTGGTGACCGGTTTTGTGGGCGCCACGGAAGAGGGAATCCCCACCACTCTCGGCCGCAGCGGATCGGATTACACGGCCACCCTGCTGGGCGCTGCCCTGGAGGCGGATCGGGTGGAGATCTGGACGGATGTCGATGGCGTGCAGAGTGCAGACCCCCGTCTGGTGCCGGAGGCCTTCACCCTGGAGCGCATCAGCTATCGAGAAGCGGCCGAGATGGCGTATTTCGGCGCGCGGGTGTTGCATCCCAAAACCATGCACCCGCTCGAGCAGCGCCGCATTCCCATCCAGATCCGGAACACCTTTCGCCCCGATGCCAGGGGCACCTGCATCGGCCCGGAGTCAGAGGTATGGCCCCACTGCGTCAAGGCCATCAGCGCCCTCGAAGGGGTTGCCCTGCTCACTATAGAGGGCTACGGGCTGATGGGTTCGGAACGGCTGGCCGCCCGTCTGTTCGGGCTGCTGGACCGGCTCGGGATATCCGCGATCACCCTCGGCGGAGGGGCCTCGGATGCCTCCATCTCCTGCGTGGTGCGGGCCCATCAGGTCCGCATACTGCTGCGGGCGCTGTATCGGGAGCTGGCTCCGGAACTGGCCGCCGGAGGGATTCGCTCCATTGCCTTGCGGGAAAACGTGGGCGTGGTGGCGGCCGTGGGAGAGGGTATGGACCAGAAGCCCGGAATCGCGGGACGCATCTTCGGCGCGCTGGGCAGACAGGGGATCAACGTACTGGCGCTCTCCGACGGAGCCTCGCACCGAAGCGTCTCCGTCGTGGTCGATCAGGCCGATGTGCGCAGAGCGGTCTCCGCGTTGCATGAGGCGTTTTTCCTCTCCCGCAATCGGGTTGCTCTGCTGGTGGCTGGCCCCACCGGAGGGGTGGGGCGGGCGCTGCTGCGCAACCTGCGGGCCCGGCAGACCTGGCTGCTCGAACGCGGCCTGGAACTGCGCCTGGTGGGTGTGATCCGGAGCAACCGGATGCGCTTCAACCCCGAGGGGCTTCCCCTGGACGATCGGCTCTGGGAGATGCTCGAAGAGGGGCCAGAGGCAGACTGGGACGAGCTGTTTCGTCGGGTGTCTGAGGCCCGTCTGAATCGGGTAATCCTGGTCGATTGCACGGCCAGCGAAGCCGTAGCCCGGCGTCATGCCGACTGGCTTGCGGCCGGAGTGGGCGTGGTGACGGCCAACAAGCTCGCCTGCAGCCTGGAGTTGAGCTATTATGAACAGCTCCGGCGGCTATCGGAGCAGAAAGGGGTTCCGTATCGATACGAGACCACGGTGGGTTCGGCCATACCGTTGCTTAAGACGATTGAGGATTTGCGCCGCACGGGGGATCGGATCCGTCGGCTCGAGGCCGTGCTTTCCGGTACGCTCTCTTTTGTGCTCGCTCGGATACAGGCGGGGGATCGATTTTCCGAAGCGGTCAAAGAGGCCCACCGACGCGGCATGACCGAGCCGAACCCCCTTGCGGATTTAAGCGGGGAGGATGTGGCCCGTAAGCTGCTCATCCTGTTGCGGGAGGCGGGCTGGAAGTTGGAGCGGGAGGATATCTGCGTAGAGCCCCTCTTTGGCCCGCCGAGCCCGCAAGAGGCGGAACCGGATCGGTTCTGGATGGCCCTGCGCAACGAGGATGTCCGATGGAGCGAGCGGATCCGGGAGGTGAGCCAGCGGGGGAAGCGGCTGGCCTATGTGGCCTGTTTTGACGGGCATCGCGCCTCTGTGGGCACGGCTGAAGTGGAGCGCGAGGGGCATCTGGGTCGCCTTGAACCGGGGGAAAACGTGGTGGTGCTGTACACGGACCGCTATCGGGATCTGCCGCTCGTCATCCGGGGTCCAGGAGCCGGAGCGGAGCTGACTGCGGCCGGCCTTCTGGCCGATATCCTTGAGGCGGCCCGGTAGGAGCTCAGAGGAGCTGTTCGAGCACCTCGGTGTATTTGTATGCGCTGCCCGTGTTGAAAAGCACGACCTCGTCCTCTGGCCGGATATGTCCCCGCTGGCGAAGCTCGCGGTAGGCGGCCCAGGTGGCCGCTCCCTCGGGGCAGAGCAAGATGCCCTCGTTGCGGGCCACCTCGACGATAGCCTCCAGGATCGATGGATCCGAAACGGCGATTGCTCCGCCCCGGGTGCGGCGGACGAGCCGGAGCATGAGGAAGTCTCCGATCGCTGAGGGCACACGCAGGCCGGAGGCCAGCGTCTGGGCCCCTTCCCAGGGGCGGGCTTCGGAGCTGCCTTCCTGGAAGGCCCGGACCAGGGGAGCGCAACCGGCCGCTTGCACGATGAACATCCGGGGGCGCTCCGGGCCGATCCAGCCCAGCGCTTCCATCTCGTCGAAGGCTTTGCCCATACCGATCAATCCTGTTCCTCCGCCGGTGGGATAGAGCACCACGTCCGGCAGGTGGCCCAGCTGTTCGAAGAGCTCATAACCCAGCGTTTTCTTTCCCTCCAGCCGATAGGGTTCTCGGAGGGTGGCCAGGCTGAACAGCTCCGGATGATCCCGTCGGTAGACTTCCAGGGCGCGAGCCGAATCGGCGATCGTGCCGGGCACAAGAACGACCTCGGCGCCCAGCAGGCGGGCTTCGATGATGTTCGCTCTGGGGGTATCTTCGGGCATGAAAAGCGTGCACCGCAGTCCGGCCTGTGCCGCGTAGGCGGCCGCCGCTCCGGCCGCGTTTCCGGCCGAGGGCAGGCCCACATGACCGATCCCCAACTCGAGGGCGCGGCTGATGGCCATGGCCAGCCCGCGCGCCTTGAAGCTGCCTGTGGGGTTGGGGGATTCGTCTTTGAGCCAGAGCGCGCGCTGCTCGTATCGATCGGCCAGACGCCGGAGCTCCAGCAGGGGGGTCCATCCCTCCGATCGGCTCACCCGATGTTGGGGATCTTGAACCGGTAGCAGCTCGGCGTAGCGCCACAGCGAGGCAGAACGGCCGCGGAGCGACTCCGGGCGCAGCTGAGGGGCGAGGCGCTCAAGATCATACCGGGCCCAGAGGGGCTTGGAGCAGGCCCGACAGACCGTCTGGGGGCGGTCTGCCTCATGAACAAGGCCGCATTGGCTGCAGAGCAGTTCAAGCAGAAAAGACATGCGGTGCGCTCCTGTTTGCGTTGCCGTGCTAAATTGGGGCGGCCAAAAATCCATCCTCTGTGGGGAAAAAGTCCATGTTGCCTCCGATCGATCTGCGCAGCGATACGGTCACCCGACCTACAGCGGGCATGCGGCGCGCCATGATGCGTGCGCCCGTGGGGGATGACGGCTTTGGCGAGGATCCGACGGTGCGCCGGCTTGAAGAGTACGTGGCCGATCTGCTGGGACAGGAGGCCGGGCTGTTCCTGCCCTCCGGCACGATGGGTAACCAGATCGCCCTGCAGCTCTGGGCGCAGCCGGGGGAAGAGGTGCTCCTGGATGCGGAGGCGCATATCCTGCACTACGAGGGCGGAGCACCCGAGCGATACGCCGGGGTGCGTCTGCGCCCCATCCCGGCTGTGCGGGGCTTATTGCGGGCCGAAGACCTGTATGCGGGGGGCGCCATGGACTGGGAGGTGCGTACCCGTCTGGTATGCCTGGAGAACACGCACAATCGGGGCGGCGGGGCGATCTATCCGCTGGAGCCGTTCAAATCGTTGGTGGATCGGGCGCGTGCTCTGCAGCTGCGGGTTCATCTCGATGGGGCACGGCTCTGGCATGCCCATGTGGCCACCGGGCTTCCCCTGTCGGCCTGGAGCGGGCAGGTCGATTCCGTGATGGTTTCTTTCTCCAAGGGGCTCGGTGCGCCGGCCGGTTCCATGCTGTGCGCCAATCGGGAGGCGATCCGGGAGGCCCGGCGCATTCGCAAGCGCATGGGTGGGGGGATGCGGCAGGTCGGGATACTGGCCGCGGCGGCGCTGTATGCGCTGGAAAACGGACACCTGGAGGCGCTGGCCGCCGATCACGAAAAGGCGCGCATCCTGGCCGAAGGGCTGGCCGGCGTGCCGGGTATCCGGGTGGATCCGGAGTCGGTGGAGACGAACATCGTGATCCTGGAGGTGGAGGACCATCCCGTGGAGGTTTTTCTTGCCCGACTGGCCGAAGCGGGTGTCTGGATGGTGCCGTTTGGTCCGGGCCGTCTGCGCGCGGTCACGCATCGGGACGTGAGCCGAAAAGACATCGAAGAAGCGATCCGACGCATACGCCGGCTGTTACGCAGGGGGTAAGCAGATGTACTCGATACCGGATCGGCTGGAGACGGAGATCACGCGGCAGCTTAATATCCGTTATCCCATAGTAGCCGCTCCCATGTTCCTTGTCTCCAGCCCGGAACTATTAATCGCCGTCTACCGCGCCGGGGGAATCGGGGTCATCCCCACACTCAACTTCCGCACTGCGGAGGCGTATCGGGCATTTTTGCGCGATTTTCCCTCCGATGTGGCCTTTGGGGTCAATCTGATCCTGCATGGAAACCCGCGGCTGGAGGAAGATCTCGCGGCCACTGTCGAGCGTCGGGTGCCGCTTGTCGTGACTTCGCTGGGAGATCCCACGGAGGTTGTATCGGCGGTGCACGCCTATGGGGGCCGGGTGTGGTGTGATGTGATCGGGCGTCGACACGCGGAAAAGGCCGCTCTGGCCGGCGCCGATGCGCTGGTGGCCGTGGCGGCAGGTGCCGGGGGACATGCCGGACGCATCAGCCCCCTGGTACTGGCTCCTTGGCTGAAGCGGATTACCGGACTTCCTGTGCTGGTAGCGGGCGGGATAGCCACAGGAAGAGGGCTGTTGGCCGCTCTCGCCCTGGGTGATGGAGCCTATATCGGCACGCGCTTTCTGGCCACCCGAGAGTCAGCCGCCCCTGATGCATACAAGCGCGCTCTGCTGGAGGCCTCCCCCGAGGAGATCGAGTACACGGAGGAGGTAACGGGTGTGGCGGGCAATTTTCTGCGGCGCTCTCTGGAGCGGTTTCGTGCCGGCGGCGCCCGTGCCTGGAAAGAAGTGTGGAGCGCAGGTCATGGGGTGGCTTTTATCGATGATCTGCCCTCGGCCGCTGAGCTCATGGAACGGCTACTGCGAGAATACGTACTGGCCAGGGCGGAGTTGCCCTGAGTTGCGCAGCCGTCCGGGCGCAGGTAAATTGTAGATCATCTGCAGGCTCAAGTTCGGGTGGATACAGGATGAAGCGCTTAGGGTTGTTGCTGACGGGCTTTCTTGCGCTGGGCCGGCCGGCCGAGGCGGTAAAGAAACTTGTGACCATCGAGCTGCAGGCCATTGTCCCCCAGAACGTGCAGGTTGTCAAGGGGGTCGATACGGTGGTCTTTGTCAACAATACCAGCCGGATCATGACCCTTCGCAGTCCAAACGGTTCCATCGAGTTCTCCATCCAGCCCGCCAGCCGTCTGGAGCGTGTGTTTACCTCCAGTGTCGAATTGCGGGAGAAGACGCTCTACAGCCAGAATCCGGCTATGCGTGTAAATATCCAGGTCGTCTTCCCCCGCATAGGGGTCAGCACCACTGTGCTCGAATTCGGCGCCCTCAATCCGGGTGAGCGGGATTCCCTGCAGCTTGAGGTGCGCAACGAGGGCTCCATCAGCCTGTATGTAACTCCGGAGCTTGTGCTTGAGGTGCCCGAGGAATTCGCCGTGCGGCCTGGAGGTACGCTGGAGGTGCCGGCGGGTGAGCGGCGCTCCCTGTGGGCGTATTTTCAGCCTCAGGCCAGTTCAAGGAAATCCGGACAGCGACGGGCCACCCTGCGCCTGCACTCCAACGATCCCGATAACCGAACCGTGGAGCTATCCCTGACAGGTTTCCGGAATTCCCCCACCTCCAGCTCGGCCACGGCTGTGGAGCGACCTTCGGCCCTGGCCCTGCTGCAAAACTTTCCCAATCCCTTTACGGAGCGCACGATGATCACCTACGAGTTGGACCGTCCCACGCCGGTTCGGCTTGTGGTCTACAATATGCTTGGAGCGGTGGTGCGCGTGCTGGTGGAGGCCTATCAGGGGCCGGGCCGGTATCAGGTGCCCTTTGAGTCCGACGACCTGCCCGGCGGGCTGTATCTGTACCGGCTGGAGACCGCCTACGGGGCGTTGAGTCGCAAAATGACCCTGTTGCGCTAACTCCGGGGGAGGCAATCAGAGAGCGGTTAAGCGGGTAGCTTGACCGCTTTTTTGTCTGTGCTCAAGTCCACCTGCAGAGATCGGACGCAACTATGGGGAAGGCGCACGTTGCCGTGGAATCTCCTGAGCCGCAGGCCCGGGTACGGCTGGGGGCGATCCGGCGGAATCTGGAGGCGTTGCGTCGATATCTGCACCCTTCGGTGCGGATAATCGGCGTGGTCAAGGCCGATGCGTACGGACACGGTGCGGTGGCCGTCTCTCGTCTGCTCGAATCGGCGGGCGTGGAGCATCTGGCCGTGGTGACGCTTCAGGAAGCCATAGCCCTGCGCGAAGGGGGTATCCGGGCGGCCATTCTCGTACTGGGCGTGCCCGGGCGGGAGGAGTTGCCCCTGTATGAGCGCTACAGGCTCGAGTTGGCCATCACGGCTCCAGAGGTGGCCCACTGGGTCGTTGAGGATGCCCATCGGATTCGGGTACACGTGGAGGTGGACACCGGCATGGCCAGGCTGGGGTTGGATCCGGACTCCGTTCCAACGTGGTGGGAGCGTCTGCGGCAGCATCCCACGGTAGAGCTTGCGGGGCTATACACCCACCTGGCCTCAGCCAGCGAGCCAGAGAACCGGCAGACGCGAGAGCAGATCCGCCGATTCCGAGCCCTGCTCGGCAGGCTGGATACCGAGGGGGTGCTGATCCATGTGGCCAGTTCTGCGGGGATCATGCATTATCCGGAGGCCCATTTCGACGCCGTACGGCCCGGTATAGCCCTTTACGGATACGCGCCCAGCCCCACTCTGCAGGTTGTAAGCGGGCTGGAGCCCGCCTTGTGCTGGATGGCCCGCGTGGTATCCGTGCGCTTTCTTCCCCGAGGGGCGAGCGTAAGCTACGGGGCCACCTGGCGCGCTCCTCGGCCGACCCGGATCGCCACAGTCAATGTGGGATATGCCGACGGGGTGGATCGTCGTCTCTCCAACCGGGGTTTCGTGGAGATACGCGGCCAGCGCTATCCCATTGTGGGCAGCGTGAACATGGACTTTATCATGGTCGAGGTGGGTCTGCATAGCCCGGTTCGGTTCGGCGATCCGGTAGTGCTTTTCGGCACCCCGAGCTGGCATGCCTGGCACTGGGCCGAGCAACTGGATACGATCCCCTATGAGATCCTGGTCCGCATCGGCACACGCGTACGACGCATCTACGAGGGGGACAGAATATGAGCACGGCGGTAGCCCGCATTCTCGTGGTAGAGGACGATGAGGACGTGGCCCAGATGATCGCCCATTTCCTGCGCCAGGAGGGCTACGAGGTCGACGTGCTCTATGATGGCGCAGAAGCCTGGGAGCGCATCCATCCGGAGTACGCACTCATCGTGCTCGATGTGATGTTGCCCGGGATGGATGGTTTCGAGCTCTGCCGCCGCGTGCGCGAGCAAGCCGCGCTGAAACACATCCCGATTCTGTTTTTAACGGCGCGGGGCGAAGAAGAAGACCAGATTCGGGGGCTGGTGGAGTTGGGCGGGGATGATTATCTGGTCAAACCCATCCGCCCGGCTGTATTGCTGGCCCATGTAAAGGCCATCCTTCGAAGGCATCTGCAGGAGGAGGTTGCCCAGGTGCTCCGGGCCGGGGAGTTGGAACTGCATCTTGCGCAGCTGCGCGCCACGCTCCGAGGACGGCCGATTCCGCTGACGAACACGGAGTTCCAGTTGCTGGCCTATCTCATGCAGCACCCCCGCGTGGCACACAGTCGGGACAGGATCCTGGAGCAGATCTGGCAGGAGGGGGCTGTGATGGTGACCGACCGCACGGTGGATGCGCACATCAAGAACATTCGGGAGAAACTGGGCGACTATGCCCGGTGTATTCAGACCGTGCGGGGGGTCGGATATCGATTCGTTGATCCCTCAGACGAGCACGCATAAGCATGCGAATCGGCATCCGCGCCCGCATTACCCTTACGTTTCTGGCCCTTGTGGGGCTGGGGATCCTTTCCACCGGTGCATATACGATTCTCGTACTGCGCCGAAACATCACCGAGCAGGCTCTGAGAAGACTACACCAGGAGGCGGCCTGGGTGCTGGTTGAATCCCCCCGATGGGATCCGGAGTCTATACGACAGTGGGCCCGCAGTTTGAGCCTGCAGCTGGACCGCCGCATCACGATTGCCGTCTCGGGTCAAGTGCTTGTGGATGTATACCGTCGCGCGGAGCTGCAGGAGGGAGGGGTTTTTGAGGCTCCCGAGGTGCGCGCTCTGCGAGAAGGGCTTTCGGCGCACAGCCGGCGCGAAGAACCCGGATGGGGGCCGATGATATACGTGGCCCTGCGGGCCCGGGACCAGGACCGCATTGTGCGTATCGGGATGCCCGAACGGGAGCTTTTCGTCCTCGTTCAGCAGATGCGCTGGGTCATTTACTCCGGCATGCTGTTTTCTCTCCTACTGACCGCGCTGGCCAGCTGGATCGTATCCAATCGCGTCACCGAACCCATCCGGCAGATCGCTCGAGGCGCGCGGACAATTGCCGAAGGGGATCTGGCCCACCGCATCGTGGTGCGGCAGCGGACGGAGCTGGGGGACCTGGCCGAGGACGTCAACCGTATGGCCGAGCGACTGCGCTCCCAGATTCAGGAGCTCCGCCGTCTGGCGCAGCTGCAGAACGAATTTCTGGGCAACGTCTCCCACGAGGTTAAAAATCCGCTTTTTGCCCTACAGGGCTATGTGGAGGCGCTCGCCTCCGAGACGCTTTCCGAGGAGCAGCGGCGCGAGTTCGCCCGCCGGGCCCTGCGCAACGTAGAGCGCCTGAACCGGCTCTTTTCCGATCTCATCGAGATTTCCCGCCTGGAGTACCGCGAAGATGTACTGCACCGAGAGTTGTTTGATCTACAGGAGCTCGTCCGGGAGGTCGTCGAAACCATCCTGCCCCGGGCTCAGGCCAAGGGCCTGGAGCTGCACTACGACAATCCTCCCACGTTGGTGTATGCGGATCGGTTGCGCATGCAGCAGGTGCTGGTCAACCTGATCGAAAACGCGGTCGCCTATACGGATGCGGGCCATATCTGGGTGCGATTGCTTCGTCGGGGGGAGCGGGTGATCGTGGAGGTAGAGGATACGGGGCGCGGGATAGCGCCGGAGCACCTGCCCCGGATTTTCGATCGGTTCTATCGTGTCGACAAGGCCCGCTCTCGGCGGGAGGGAGGAACAGGGCTGGGGCTGAGCATCGTTAAGAAGATCGTCGAGGCCCATGGATCCCGGGTTGAGGTCTGGAGTCGGCCCGGCCAGGGTTCCCGGTTCTGGTTCGCTCTTCCTACGCGTCCCGAGGCAGAAGAGGGGCAGGGCTAAACGCCTGTTATGGAAACCCAAAAGTGGTTTTACGCACACCTCGCTCAGACCAGTCCAGAGCCCATGGGGCTAGAGGTGGAGCGGGCCGAGGGGGTCTGGATTCAAGCCCCGGATGGCAGGCGCTATCTGGACCTGATTGCGGGGATTTCCGTCTCGGCTCTGGGGCACCGACATCCTCGCGTGCTGGAGGCCATTCGGCGCCAGCTGGATCGGCACCTGCACGTTATGGTCTACGGAGAGTTTATTCAGGAAAGCCAGGTGCGTTTTGCTCGTCGGTTGGTGGAACATCTGGATGATCGGCTCAACTGCGTGTATTTCACCAACTCCGGTGCGGAGGCGGTAGAGGGGGCGCTGAAGCTGGCCCGAAAGCATACGGGCCGACCCTGGCTGGTGGGTTTTGAGCGCTCCTATCACGGAGATACGCTGGGTGCGCTTTCGGTTTGCGGCTGGGAGGTGTATCGCGCCCCTTTTAAACCGTTATTGCAATCTAAAATACTCCCCATCAACAACCACAGAGCCCTTCAAAAAATCAACAACCAGACCGCCGCCGTCATCATCGAACCCATTCAAGCCGAAGCCGGCATGCGAGCCGTGAATCCAGAATGGTTACAGGCGCTTCGAAGACGATGCGATGAGGTGGGGGCGCTACTCATTTTCGATGAAATCCAGACCGGTCTGGGGCGTACGGGTACGCTCTTCGCCTACGAGCAATACGGTGTGGTGCCGGATATACTATGCCTGGCCAAAGCACTCGGAGGGGGTATGCCGCTGGGCGCTTTTATCGCCCATCGCGATCTGATGCGCACCTTTGCATACGATCCCCCGCTGGCGCACGTAACCACCTTCGGTGGCCATCCCGTAAGCTGTGCGGCCGGGCTGGCCGCATTCGAGGTTCTGTTGGAGAATCGGCTCTGGGCACGCGCCTCCTGGATCGAGCAAATGGTACGTGAGCATCTCGGCGGGGCTCCGGCAGTAGAGGAGATCCGGGGTCGGGGTGCCCTGCTCGGTGTGGTGCTCTCAGACGGGGAAAAAGCTCGTCAGGTGATTCGAAGGGCCCTACGGGAGGGTGTCATCCTGGGGGGCACCTTGCACACAGACAACGTACTGCGCATCGCACCCCCCCTGATCATCGAACCAGACGAACTGCACCAGGGCTTGCAGGTAGTGCGTCAGGTCCTGGAAGCGCTTTGTTGATCACACCTGTCGGAGGGCGACAAGCACATCCACCCGGGCCGCTTGTCGGGCAGGCCACCAGCCGGCCAGAAGCCCGGTCAGGAGCGTAAGGATCCCGACGAACAAGATGAGACCAGGGGTGAAGTAGAAAAGCTCTACGGCGGGCACGCCACGGCGAGCCAGATACACGTTGACCCCGAGCTCGATGAGCTCGGCCAGGCCCCATCCGATCAGCCAGCCCAGCAGGCCTCCAGCCAACCCCAGCAATGCACTTTCCAGCAGGAAAATGCGCTGAATATCCCGCTCATAGGCACCCAGCGCCTTCAGAATCCCGATCTCCCGAAAGCGCTCCATTACACTCATGCGCATGGTGTTGGCGATGCCAATCGTGGCTACCAGAAGCGCGATGATGCCGATTACGAACAGGGCCATGTCGATGAGCCAGAAGAGTCGGTCCAGCTCGGCAAACTGTTCTCGAAAGCTCGTCACATACAGACCCATCTCGGCTATACGGCGACGCACGGAGTCGTGCAGGCGGGGGTCCTCCAGATGTACGCGAACGGCACTGTATCCGGATACACCGGCCCGGCGAAAGAGCAGATCCACGGTCGAAAAAAACGTCACCGTTTCTAATCGACGGCTCAGCCCCAGCGGCATCAGCACGCGAAAAAAGCCAGCAAAGGCCTGATCGTCAGCATCCAGCAGGCCCCGTATCTGCACCCGATAAGGCTGAATACGGATAGGCAACTCACCGCCCGACAGATACCACCCTCCGAAAAGCATCTGTTGCAGGGCGGCCCAGTCGATGGCGGCTACGAGGATCTGTACGGAACTGCCCACCGCCTCTTCGGGCCGGGAAAAACCGAGTCGCTGGGCCATGGAAGTAGAGAGAATAATGGCCGTATCCGCCTCGTGCAGGAAGAAGCGCCCCCATCGGGGCTGATACGCCCGGAGTCGGCCGAAGGCCATGGGTACGGCATCGACCCCTCCGGCGATCTCCCGTCCGTTGGCCTGGATTCGGACGGGAAATTGGATCTCCGGATAGGCGGCCAGCACGCCGGGGATCTGTCCCAGAGCGGTTACCACGGAATCGGTAAGCGCCACAGCGGGCCGATCGGCCAGCGAATCCCTTTCCAGGGTGCGATAGAGCAAATCTCCCGGACCGCTGAACGGGATCGGGCGCGAGGTTACGCGCAGGGTGTTGTACAGCTCAAGGGCCTCGAATTGCGCCCGAGCGTTGTGCTGAAGTCCGGATCCATAGGCGAGCAGGGTTACAAGGGCGGCGGCCCCGATCGTCACCCCCAGGAGGGTCATGAGGCTACGCGCGCGGTTCCGGCTCAGCCCATTCCAGGCCATCTGGACCAGGTCATACCAGTACATCTTCTACGATTTCCCCATCTTGAAGTCGGATGAGCCGCCGGGTGAACGGGGCGGCTTGCTGCACATCGTGCGTGACGAGCAGAACCGTTTTTCCGCTTTCCCGATGGATGCGGCCTATGAGCGCCAGGATCTCGGAGGCGGTCTGGGAGTCCAGATTACCCGTCGGCTCGTCGGCCAGCAACAGCGGGGGATCCAGCGCCAGGGCGCGCGCGATAGCCACGCGCTGTTGTTCTCCTCCGGACAGCTCCACGGGACGATGCGTACGCCGGTCCCAGAGCCCCATCCATTCCAGCAACATTTCCGCCCGTCGACGTCGCTCTCGGGGCGACCAGCCATCGAGCAGAAGCGGAAGCTCCACATTGCCCAGCGCGCTCATACTCGGGATGAGATGAAAATGCTGAAAGACGATGCCGACGGTATGGCGCCGGTAACGGGCCTGTTCCTGCGCAGAGAGGCGATCCAGCTTCCAGGGCCCCACCACAATCTCCCCCGCCGTGGGCCGATCCATGGCCGCTATGAGGTGCAACAGGGTGGATTTCCCCGAGCCGCTCCGGCCCCGGATAAGCACAAACTGCCCCGAGGGCACCTCCAGATCCACGTGCCTGAGGGCCGGCACCACCGCTCGGCCCATAGGGTAATACTTGCTCACCCCTCGCAGTCGGATGTCCATAGGGGACTTTCTCCAGGAAAGCCCATCAACCAGGAGGGCTGTCTGTTCTGTTCCCCGCAGCCCCCCAGCCCCCCTGCGCTGCCCTCGTTGCTCCAGCCGCTGCTGAGGTCGTAAGTTCGCACCACGGGGATATGCGCAGGAGCACAAGGATATGAAAATCCACGAATATCAGGCCAAGGAGCTTCTCAAACGCTACGGGGTTCCGGTACAGGACGGGTATCCCGCTTTTACTGTAGAAGAGGCCGTAGCCGCTGCCCAGAAACTGGCAGAGGAGCACGGGGTATCGAGGTGGGTTGTCAAGGCCCAGATCCACGCCGGGGGACGGGGAAAAGCGGGGGGAATCAAGCTCGCCGGAAGTATCGAGGAGGTTCGCCAGAAAGCGGAGGCCCTGCTTGGGGCCAGGCTTGTCACGCCGCAGACGGGGCCGGAGGGTCGCCTTGTGCGTCGGCTGTTTATCGCCGAAGCGGTGGATATCGCAAAAGAATACTACCTGGGCGTTACCCTGGATCGTGCCCGAAACCAAAACGTGATCATGGCCTCTACAGAAGGCGGGGTGGAGATCGAAGAGGTAGCCCGGCAGAGCCCGGAGAAGATCCTCAAGGAGTGGATCGACCCTGCCGTTGGTCTTGTGCCTTTCCAGGCTCGCAAGCTGGCTTTCGGGCTGGGGTTCTCCGGAGAACTCTTTACCCGCGCCGTGCACTTTATCGAGGCGCTGTATCGAGCCTATGAGGAGCTGGACTGTTCGCTGGCGGAAATCAATCCGCTCGTGCTCACCGGCGACGGCCGGCTGTTGGCTCTGGATGCTAAAATCACCTTCGACGATAACGCGCTCTTTCGGCACCCGGAGTACGCCGAACTACGGGATGAGCATGAAGAAGATCCCCTTGAGCTGGAGGCCTCTCGATATCGGCTCAACTACGTGAAGCTGGATGGGAATGTGGGCTGTATGGTCAACGGGGCCGGCTTGGCCATGGCGACCATGGATATTATCAAATTGGCCGGAGGAGAGCCGGCCAACTTCCTCGACGTGGGAGGCGGGGCTAGCCCCGAGACCGTTGAGGCGGGCTTCCGCATCATTCTGCAGGATCCGAACGTGAAGGCGATTCTGGTCAACATCTTCGGCGGCATTGTGCGATGCGATCGCGTGGCGGCCGGTATCATCGAGGCCGCGCGCAAAGTGGATGTACGCGTGCCTCTGATTGTACGCCTGCAGGGAACGAATGCCGAGCTGGCCCGTCAGATGCTGGCCGAATCGGGTCTGAACATCATCCCGGCCGTGGAGCTGGAAGAGGCCGCGCAGAAAGTCACTCAGGCCCTGGCTGCACAGGTAAGCTGAGGTCCGGGAGAAACAACAGGGCCCGGTCTCTTCTGGCCGGGCTTTTTTGTTGGGTGCGTTCTAACTTCTGCCGGGGAGATCGGATGATGCCTCGTAACGTGCTCGTTGTCGGAAGCGGCGGACGAGAACATGCGCTCGCCTGGGCGCTCTCTCGCATTCCCGGGCTGAAGGTGTACTGCGCTCCGGGCAATCCAGGCACCGAAACGCTGGCCCGAAACGTGCCCATAGCAGCCACGGATATCCCGGGGCTTCTGGCCTTCGCCCGCCAGGAGAAGATCGACGTCACCATCGTGGGCCCCGAGGCCCCGCTTGTGGCCGGCATCGCGGACGCCTTCTCAACAGAAGGCCTGCCCGTGATAGGTCCGGTTCGCAAGGCCGCGCTCCTGGAGGGAAGCAAAGCGTTCGCCAAGCGCTTTATGGCCGAATCGGGTATCCCTACTGCCCCCTATGGGATTTTCGGGCGCGACGAGCGCAAAAAGGCCCACCGATTCCTGCGCTCCTTTGCGCCACCCTATGTGCTCAAGGCCGATGGGCTGGCGGCGGGAAAAGGCGTCCTGATCACGGATTCCCTTTCGGAGGCAGACGCCCTGTTGGACCGCATGCTCTCTGGGGAGCTCTTCGGGGAGGCGGGATCACAGGTCGTAATCGAGCGTTTCCTCCAGGGCCGGGAGGCCTCGCTATTTGCTCTGGTCCATGGCACCGCGTACCTGCTGCTCGCCCCGGCCGAAGACCACAAGCGCCTGGGGGAAGGGGATACCGGACCCAACACCGGAGGCATGGGAGCTTATGCGCCCACGCCGTTTCTGTCCTCGGAAGTGCTGGAGGTTGTCCGAACCCGCATCCTGGAGCCCACGCTGGAGGGGATGGTCTCCCGCGGCACCCCGTACAGGGGGTTTCTCTACATCAGCCTCATGCTCACCGAGGAGGGACCTTACGTGATCGAATACAACTGCCGGCTGGGCGATCCGGAAGCGCAGGTGGTCTTGCCCCTGTGGCGAAACCCGGAGCTCATGCTCGAAGACCGCTGGGAGCGGCCCTATGAGCAGATATCCGGATACGCCGCCTGCGTGGTGCTTGCTTCGGCCGGATATCCGGGCGCCTACGAAACGGGTATCCCGATCGAGGGGCTGGATGCCGTACCACCGGATGTGCTCGTCTTCCATGCCGGCACGCGTCGGGATGAGTTTGGGCGCCTTCTGACCGCCGGGGGTCGTGTGCTGGGGATAACGGGTATGGGAGATACGCTGGAAGAAGCGCTCCGACGCGCCTATGCGGGCGTGGATGCGGTGCAATTTGAGGGAATGTACTACCGACGAGACATTGGCCGAAAGGCCATAGGTGCCCTCTCGACGCCATGAATGCCTCCGCTTTCGCCCTACTGCTGGGCGTGCAGGTGCTTCGGGGAGATACGATCTGGTTTCCCACCCCTGTTGTGGACGCTGTACCGTCCGGGGCCCGGAGCGCCTGGATCCTGACCGCCGATGGCGGATTGTGGCATCTGCAGGGTCGGCCGTTCTGGCATCTTGTTCGTCTACCGTATTCGGCCTCGGATGCGGTGGCGCTGGCCGGATCGCCGCAGCGTATTTATCTGTGGGATCGATCCGGGGCGATTGTGGTGCTCGATAGCCGGGGTGCTGTGCTGCGGCGAATCCCGTTCAGCTCCGAAACGGGAGGCATGCATTTCTCCATCCGCTACGGCCTCTTGGTCTGGAGTCGATTCGAGATCCGGGAGCTGGATCCCGTTACGGGCGCCATACATCGACGGGTGCGCTTCTCAGAAGCCATACGGGATGTGATCCGGGACGAATCCGGCAGAACGTATCGTCTGCACCCCGGTGTAGTGGTCCTGGAGGGTAGAACGGGGATGGATTCCCTGCGCATCCCGGTTCCGCTTGAGGTGGAGCGCATTCGCATGCTTCCAACGGGATTGCTTCTGGTTGCTCGAAACTGGTCTGGTTGCCTTTCCTTTTCCGGCTCCCGGGAGATAGCGCGCATACCCGGACGGATTCTGGTAGCGTGGCCCGATGGGACGGTGCTGATTGCCGCCGGTGAGAGGCTGTATGCGTTCCGGCAGGCCTGTTCGCAGTAGCCTGCTTGGGCTTTTTCTGCTGGGGCTCCCCCTGCTGGTCTGGGGCCAGCGGGATACGGTACGCACTGTTTTGCTGTTGCCGGACAGTCTGCAACTGGCTCTCGATAGCCTCTGGGAGTCCGGGGCCCTGTTGAGGCCTCCGGGGGAAGGAAAAACAGGACTTGAACTGCGCGGTAGCCTGCGTCGGGGGGTGCTCCTGGGCTCCGGAGGGGACCCGACCCTGAGTTCCGCGCTGGAGATCGAACTGGAGGGTGAGCTCACCGAGGGGGTGCGGGTGCGGGGCCTGCTTTCGGATCAGAGCGTCCCTCTGTTTCTGGAGGGCAGTACTCGTCCGCTTGCGGAATTCGAACGAGCCCGATTGGAGGTATTCGGGGAGCGCTTTCGGCTCGCTCTGGGCAATCTGGAAGGCCAGATGGCCCTGCCCCTTTACAACCGAAGGCGTCGTTTGGAGGGGCTGGAGGCCACCTACCGGGATTCTCTGTGGGGTCTGCGGATGCTTGCAGGCAGAGAAAGGGGGCGCTTTCAGAGGGAGGTTCTCGAGCTTCAGGAAGGGGTGCTGGGGCCGTACCGGCTGCGTGGAGCCCTCGGAGAGAGCCTGATATGGATCGTGGCCGGATCGGAGCGCGTCTACTGGAACGGAGTACTGCTGGAAAGGGAGGTGGATTATCGGCTGGATTACGCTACGGGGGAGTTGTTCTTCAGTGCATCTCGCCTGCCGCGCCGGGATACGCGCGTGGAGGTGACTTTCGAGTATGTCTCCGAGGCCACACAGCGATCCATCTGGGCCGGAGAAGTGCGCCTGGGCAGGGAAAACGGGGGCTTTCGGATGGGCTGGTTGCGGGAGGCAGATCAGCCCGCTTCAGGAGCGGATCTGCAGCCCGCCTCCCCCTGGACGGGACCCCGGCAAGGAGGAATCTTCTACGTACGTGCCGATACGCTCTGGGAAGGCCAGCCCTTTGTGTTCTGGCGTCTGTGGAGGGGAGAAGCGCGCGATACGGTCTGGAACGTGCGATTTCGCTACGTGGGTCCTGGCAAGGGAGCCTACGAGCGATTCCTTATCGGAGTGGGAGGCATCGCCTATCAATGGGTGGGCCCTGGGCGGGGTCGCTATGAGGTCGCCCTGCCCCTGCCGAAAGGGGAGCGCTATCGGGGATTTCTGGAGTTCCCCCTGGCCCGGTGGGGGAGACTGTACCTGGAGGGTTTATTGCCGCGCCCCGGTTTCATAGATCCCGCCTTTGGCCTGCGCTATGCGAACAGTATGGCCTTTCTGTCCGGGCGGGGTTCAATAGAGCTTTCCTACAGCCTTCCGGAACTGGTCTTTGCCGAAGAAGCCCTGCCCCCGGACTGGGGACGATACTGGAACGTCTGGGATCCTTGGTCCGGAGATAGCCTGCTTCGATCGAGCGGCCTCTTCCGTCCGGGTGCCCTCGGACAGCTGCGGGTGGACTGGCATGCGGAGGATCCGGCCAGGGGACGATGGGAAGTGGCGGCCATACGCAACGCGGCAGGGTTTGAAGCCCTGCGCTTGGAGATGCAGAGTCGCATCGGGCAGGGTCTGGGTGGCTTGGTCGGCTGGAGCTACGGGTCGGATCGGATTCAGAATCAACGATCCCGTGGCGGATGGGCGCTTCTGGAGGGGAAAAAGACCCTGCCATCCGATTGGGGGGTTGGGGCTCGGTTGCACCTGGAAGGCCATCAGGGCGCCCGCGCCTATCGGGTGGGAGAGGGAGAGCTCTGGGTGGCCATTCCCCTCAGGGAAGAACCCCTGCGGCTGTCCATAGAGGGCCGTCTGCTTGAAAAACCCTCTACTGGACATCTCTCCGTATGGTCACGCAGGGGATGGCGACGGGAGCGAGCGGAGCTTTACATCCGGCTTGCCGATTTGCGCTGGCGCCGTAGTCGGGGATGGGGTGAAATGCATGCCGGCTACCTGAGAAGTTGGACGCCCACCGGAGGGGAAAGGAGCGTGTTCGCCTCGGAGGGGCAAGCGGTCTGGCTTTTCTCCCCGGCCAGCCCCGATCGGGAAGTACGCCTGCGCTGGTCTGTGGGGCGTACGCAGGAGCCGCTTACTGAGGAAATTTTCCTGCCTGTGGGGCCGGAGCTGGGCCAGTACGTCTGGGAAGATCACAACGGAGATGGCCATCCCCAGCTGGACGAGTTCCGTCCGGCTGCGCTGCCCGGAGAGGGGCGATATATCCGACTTCGCGTGCCCTCTGATCGGGTCTTGATTGGATTCGAGGGCCGGGCTACCCTTTCCTGGCGCTGGCTTGATCCTCGATCCCGCTGGCAATACACTGGCGCCCTGCAGGGCAGAGGGCTAAAAGGCACATCCGGAATGAGCCCAAACTACCGCTGGGGGGTGCGCCATACCCTGGAGCTGGCTCCCCTGGATCCGGATCGCCGGCTCACGCTGGAACATGAACGAAGTCGGGCTCGCGAGCAGCGCGCACTCGGGGAAGAGCAACAGCAACGAGATCGCCTCTCCCTGTCGGGTCGTTTTCCCCTGATCGGACGATGGTATGGGATCGGGGAGATGGGCTACGCTGAGGAGAAGCAGTACATCGCCCTGCTTCCTGGCCGCAACGTGGCCCTGCGCCAGTTGACCCTCCAGCTGGGGGCGATGGCCCAGGTGCGTCCGATGCAGTACGCGCAAGGGCTGGTGGTCTTAACGCATCGGCAGGACCGCTCCACAGGGGTTCACGTACAGATTCGGGGTCTGGATGGACGCCTGGAGCGTCCCCTCCGGGGGCATACGTTCTGGCTGGCTGTGGAGACACAGGTGCGCCATCTTGTAGGGCAACATAACCGGTATGGGTGGGCGGCCTTTCTTCTCACCGATGGCTTCTCGCCTGGATGGAACGTGCGCTGGAGCGGGCGTCTCTCCTGGCGCCTGCCCAGAGGGTTGGAGGTGTGGGCCGAATACAGCGGCCAGGTAAGCCCCGGCCTTTCCCCGCGCACCTGGGCCCAGCTGCAACTGCGTATGAGTTTTTGAGGAGGGGAAACCATGCAGGTGCTTGTGCTCAACTGTGGATCGAGTTCTGTGCGTTTTACTGTGATCGAAACCCGCCAGCGTCGCTGGCTCATCCGAGGCCTTGTAGAGCGCATCGGGGCTGTATCCTCCATCCTGAACTGGGAGGCGATGGGCAGGCCTCCAGAGCGCATGGTCCTAGAGATACCCCATCACAGCGCGGCTATCGAACAGGTACTGCGCCTGCTTGTTTCCCCTCCAGAACCCTGGCCCGTCCCCCTGCAGATAGAAGCCGTGGGCCATCGGGTAGTGCATGGGGGAGAAACGTTTTCCGGTAGCGTACTGCTGACACAGGCGGTCAAGGAGGCCATACGAGACGCTTTCGATTTGGCTCCGCTACATAATCCGGCCAATCTGAAAGGGATCGAAGCCGCTCAGGCCCTGTTGCCCGATGTGCCGCACGTAGCCGTTTTTGATACCGCCTTTCACCAGACCCTACCTCCTGAGGCCTATCTGTACGCCATTCCCAACCGGCTCTACAGGCGCTACCGCATTCGTAAATACGGCTTTCATGGGCCAAGTCATTACTACGTCTCCCGGCGCTACTACGAACTCACCGGACGGCCGCGGGAGGGCAGCCGGCTCATCACCCTGCACCTGGGCAATGGGGCCAGCGCGGCGGCCATACGGGACGGTTATTCCGTGGATACCTCGATGGGCTTTACTCCGCTGAGCGGACTCGTTATGGGCACACGATCCGGGGATATCGACCCATCAGTGATTTTCTATCTGGTGGAAAAAGAAGAGCTCACGCTCGGGGAGGTGCACGCGCTTTTGTACCGCTACAGTGGCCTGCTGGGTCTTTCCGGATATGCTTCGGACATGCGTGATCTCCTTGAACAGGCGGAGCAGGGCGATGTGCGCGCCCAGCAGGCGCTGGACGTATATACCTATCGGATCCGCTTTTATATCGGCGCCTTCATGGCCGTACTTGGCGGGCTGGATGCGATCATCTTTACCGCCGGAGTAGGGGAGAATAGCCCCTACATACGCGCTCGGTCCGTTTTCGGGCTGGAAGGGCTAGGAATTATACTGGATGCGGAGCGAAACCAGCGCATTGTGGGGCAGGAGGGATGCATCTCTGCGGATCATTCAGCGGTCCAGCTATGGGTAATCCCTACTCAGGAAGAACTCGTCATTGCGCTGGATACGGAACGCATTGCCCTTGCTGCCCGGAGCAGTCCGTGGGTATAGCTACTGCAGGGGAACGACGAGAATATTCTGGGCGGCATATGGGCTGAGCAGCCGCTCCTCCTTACCCACCCGGATCTGCACGGAACCGTCGAAATGAAAGCGCTCCAGGACCCCCACACGCACCCCGGGTTTGAGGCCGATCCTGGACAGATAGCGCAGGAATTCGGGATGCGTATCGGAGACCCCGACAATACGGGCCTCCCCGGAGGGGGGTAGGTCGGCAAGCGCTATGGCCTCGATAGGCTCGATACGGCCAGATGCATCGGGGATGGGGTGGCCGTGCGGGTCCACTTTAGGATGGCCAAGAAAGGCATCCAGCCGCTCTTCGAGCAGCGGGGATTCGATGTGCTCCAGCTGATCGGCAATCTCATGCACCTGGTCCCAGCTGAAGCCCAACACCTCGGCCAGGAACAGCTCCCATAGCCGGTGTCGACGCACGACCCGAAGCGCCCGCTGGCGGCCCGCGGGGGTGAGCGTAACCCCCTGATAGCGCACGTAATCGACGTACTCTTCCTGAGCCATGCGCTTCATTACATCCGTGACCGAGGCGGGGCTGACGCCCATCAGCTCCGCCAGGCGGCTTGTGGTGGGGCGCTCACCCTGTTCTTCCAGGGCGTATATGGTCTTGAGGTAGTCTTCCAGCAACTTGGGGTCAATTCCCATGACCGGAGTCAGGCCGGCTCTCCAGGCGGCCCTGATGCTTGATGATCCGCGCTTCGACCAGAAAGACCACGTCTTCGGCGATGTTTGTGGCTAGATCGGCGATACGCTCCAGGTTTTTGGCCACCGACAGCATGTGCAGGCAGTTTTCGATGTCGTCCGGCTTCTCGCGCATATAAGCCGCGCCGATTCGGTATGCTTGTTGGTGCAGCTGGTCCACCATGTCGTCCTGTTCTAGGACTCCGTAAGCCAGCGAGACGTCCTGGTAGATGAAGGCATTCAGGCTATCGCGCACCATGCGGGAGGCCAGGTCGGCCATCTGGCGGATCTGCATGCGGTTGATGAGCTCACCAGGTACGCCCTGGATCTGGATGACGTGTTCGGCGATATTGCGCGCCTGGTCCCCCATGCGCTCCAGATCGTTGTTCATCTTCAAGGCCGCAATCAGCAGACGCAGGTCGACCGCCACGGGCTGGTTGAGCGCCAACAGCCGCTCGATACGCTTGTCGATGGCGATCTCCATGGCGTCGACCTCGATATCGGTCTCTTTTACACGCCCGGCCAGCGCGTCATCGTCCCGCTCCAGGGCTTCGAGGCTGTGGGCGATCTGTTCCTCCACCAGGGAGCCCATGCGGATGAGCTCACGCTTGAGCAACTCCAGCTCACGCTCGAAATGCCGGTACATAGGACGATCCTCTATGGGGTTGCAAAATAGCCTCCAGGGCAGGGGAGAGCAAGCCCGTCATCCAAAACGCCCGGTAATGTATTTCTCCGTCTCTTCGCGCATGGGCGCGGTGAAGATCTGCTCTGTGGCACCAAACTCGATGAGCTCGCCGAGATAAAAAAAGGCCGTGTAATCGGAAATCCGCGCCGCCTGCTGCATATTGTGCGTGACGATCACCACGGTATATTGGGATTTGAGCTCCACGATAAGCTCTTCGATTCTGGCTGTAGAGATGGGATCCAGCGCGCTTGTGGGCTCGTCCATCAGGATCACCTCTGGCTTGACCGCCAGCGTGCGGGCGATGCAGAGCCGCTGTTGCTGTCCCCCGGAAAGCTCCAGCGCGTTCACGTGGAGGCGATCTTTGACCTCCTCCCAGAGCGCTGCCTGTCGGAGGGCTTCCTCGACGATATGATCCAGCTCGGCCCGATTGCGCACCCCGTTGATCCGGGGTCCATAGGCCACATTATCATAGACGGATTTCGGAAACGGGTTGGGCTTCTGAAAGACCATGCCTACCCGCTTGCGCAACTGGACTACGTCCACATGGCGGGCGTAGATATCCTGCTCATCAAGCAGCACACGGCCCGTAATGCGCACACCTTCGATGAGATCGTTCATGCGGTTGAAGAGGCGTAAATACGTCGACTTGCCGCATCCGGAAGGCCCGATCAGCGCGGTCACCTGGTTGGCCGGAATGGCCATGGTGATGTTCTTGAGCGCCTGATTAGATCCATACCAGAAGCTGACGGATTCCGTGCGCAACTTCACCGGATACATGCCGAAGTCCTTCTGGCTTGCGCTTCCGCCCGACACCTCGGGCCTGGACAGGGAGAAGCCCATACGATCCTGTTTCCGGATACCTTACAAAATACCTTACAAAATTCGGCTCCCGGGGGCTCAGAAAAAAGAGCCCGACGTCTGTTAACGTTCTCTTAACACAGAGATGACCTGGATCTGCGTAGCTTTGCGTGGTGCTTTTACGAAGGAGAACGTCGTATGCGCCGATATAGCTGGCTTTGCCTCCTGCTCTTGGCCGCCTGCAAGGGGGGATCCGATCGTACCCAGGCGGATATCTCCGCCTTCGTGGACACCACAGAGGCGGCCTCGGGGGGATTGTATGCAATCAGCGTGGATCCGGACCTTCCGGAGTATCGGCCCAAAGCCGGTGTGGCGGGCACGCTGAGCAGTATCGGTTCGGATACGATGAATAACCTCATGGCCCTGTGGGCGGAGGAGTTCAGGAAATACTATCCGAACGTGAAGATCGAGGTGGAGGGGAAAGGATCCTCCACGGCGCCGCCCGCCCTCATTCAGGGCACTGCCCAGCTGGGTCCCATGTCAAGGCCTATGAAGGCCAGTGAACAAGACGCCTTCGAAAAAGCCTTCGGCTACCCCCCAACGGAGGTTTCCGTGGCCCTGGACGGGTTGGCCGTGTTCGTGCACAAAGACAACCCCATTGACTGTCTTACCCTGCCCCAGATCGACGCTATTTTTTCCAAAACCCGCCTACTTGGATACCCCCAAGACATCCGCACCTGGGGCGATCTGGGGTTGAGCGGGGAATGGGCCAATCGGCCCATCTCGCTCTACGGGCGCAACTCCGCCTCGGGCACCTACGGATTCTTCAAAGACCACGCTCTGGGTGGGGGGGATTTTAAGGACAACGTCAAAGAACAGCCCGGTTCGGCCTCTGTGGTGCAGGGTGTCTCCGTCGATCCCAATGGGATCGGCTACAGCGGCATCGGATTTGTCACCTCCGGCGTCAAGACCGTCTCAGTGGCCAACAAGGAGGGGGATCCCTGTTTTGCTCCTACCCCGGAGAATGTCTACAGCAGCCGCTATTCTCTCTGGCGTCCCCTCTACATCTATATCAATCGCAAACCGAACGGGGAGATGGATCCTCTTGTGCGCGAGTTTCTGAACTTCGTGCTCAGCAAGCAGGGGCAGGAGGTGGTCATCCGGGACGGGTATCTGCCTCTGCACACGGATATGCTCAAGGCTGAACGACGCAAACTCGGGCTGGATCCCGATAATACCTGAACCCATGGCTACCCCATCGGCGCGCTGGATCGATCGTCTGGCCCGCGGGATCATCACCCTGGGAGGGGTGGGAGTGATCGCGGCGGTGCTGGGCATATTGGTTTTCATCTTTCTGGAGCAGTTGCCGCTCTGGCGAGGCGCTCGGGTACAGTCTGAGATGGACGGTGCGCTCGAGGGCCTCATCCCTGGGGAGCGCATGCTGCTTGCCCGGATCGATGAGCGCCAGCGCGCGCTGGCCGTGCTGGGAGATCGGTTCGGCTGGCGCATCTATGATCTGGCTTCAGGCCGCCTGCAGGACAGCCTGCCTGTGCCCGGTATGGAGCGGGCTGGCCGCCTGCGCGCGGCCTGGTGGCATGTTCCCTCCGGCGCCGCCGCGCTCTTTGCCGAAGACGGACGCCTGTGGCTGGGACAGTTTCGCTGGGAGCATCCCCAGACCGATGCCGGCCCTGTCCGATTGCGCATACAGCCAGACAGCCTCTGGCAGCTATCGGATACGCTGGCGCTCCGAGAGGTGCAGTATCATCGGAATACGGGCATTTGGGTGGGCCTGAGCGCGCAGGGGAAACTCTATGCCGGCTACCCGGGGGGAAGGATAGAGGCGCTTCTTGTTGACTCCGTATCCACCTACCTGCTCGCATCCCGCGCCCCCGTCCTGTATGTCGGAGGCGCGGAGGGGCGACTGCGCATCTATCGCTACGAAGGCCGTGCCTGGCAGGGCCTGACCGATACCGTACTCACTACGCCCGGCCAGCCAAACCGGCAAAGCAGGATTCGGAGTCTGGCCCTTCTGATCGGGGAGCGCTCCCTCGTAATCGGCGATGCAGAGGGACATGTGCGGGTTGGGTTTTTCGTGCGCAGCCAGGGGGGCGCAGAACACTTCCGGATCGCGCATGAAGAATATCGCCCCCTGCCGGGCCCGATAGAGATTCTGCAGAGCTCCGAACGCAACCGCTGTTTTCTGGCTGTAGACCCGCAGGGACGTTTGGGTCTGTATCACGCCACCTCGGAACGCACCTTGCTGACCCTCTACACCTCCCTGCCTTTGAGCGAAGCCATACTCGCCCCCCGGGGGGATGGCGTGCTCGCGATCACGGCAGATGGAGCCTACCGGCACTGGCGTCTGGAAAATCCGCACCCGGAAGTGTCCCTGAAGGCCCTCTTCGGCAAAATCTGGTACGAGGGCTATGAGGGACCCGCTTTCGTATGGCAGTCCACGGGGGGAAGCGACGACTTTGAGCCCAAGCTCAGCCTGGTACCTCTGATCTTCGGCACGCTGAAGGGCACCCTGTACGCCCTGCTCTTTGCTATTCCTGTGGCCCTGCTGGGGGCCATCTACACGGCTCAGTTTCTCCATCCCCGCTGGCGGGGAGTGGTCAAGCCCATGGTTGAGCTCATGGCCTCTTTGCCCAGCGTGGTGCTCGGGTTTGTGGCCGCACTCGTGGTGGCGCCCTTTCTGTCTCGCGCTGTGCCCGGGGTGCTGGCGGTATTCTTGATCTTGCCGCTAGTTGTCATCGCTGGGGCCCTTCTGTGGAGCCGAATTCTGGCACGCTATCCGAGGCGAATCCCCCGGCATATGGAGGTTTTTCTTGTTTTCGCTTTGGTAGTCGTCGCCCTGCTGGTATCCATTGAGCTGGGGGCCCTTATCGAGCGGATCTGGATGAGGGGCTCGTTTCCCGACTGGGCGCGGGAGGCGCTGGGCCTGTCCTATGATCAGCGCAACGCGCTCGTGGTGGGTTTTGCTATGGGCTTTGCCGTCATTCCCCTCATTTTCACGCTTGCCGAGGATGCGCTCTCCAGCGTGCCCCGCAGCTACGTGCACGCCTCCCTGGCTCTGGGGGCCACGGAGTGGCAGACGACCCTGCGGATCTTACTTCCGGCCGCCGGTTCGGGAATCTTTTCCGCCATCATGATCGGCTTTGGCCGGGCGGTAGGGGAGACCATGATCGTGCTCATGGCCACGGGGAATACCCCGATTCTAGACTGGAGCCCATTCAACGGATTTCGGGCTCTTTCGGCCAATATCGCCGTAGAACTGCCCGAAGCGCCCTATCAGGGCACGCTCTATCGCGTGCTGTTTCTCTCCGGTTTGCTGCTCTTCGGTCTTACGTTTCTGGTGAATACAGCCGCCGAAGTCGTGCGCCTGCGAATCCGGCGCAAATACCAGAGGGCATAAAGATGAACACGCTTCCTGTGGCGAGCCGGTCGATGGAGAAAGGAGCGATTCCCTCGGCGCAGAACAACCCCTGGAAGCTGGGTACGCCCTGGATCTGGTTGCTGGGCGCCGGGCTGAGCGTGCTTGTGCTCATGCTTTTCTGGCTCGTAGGGCTGCTGTTTCTACGGGGCACGCTGGCCTTCTGGCCCGGAGACCTGTGGGCTCTGCGCATGCAGGATGGGACCGTATACCTGGGAGAGATTCGCAAGGAGGAGCCCGTGCCCGGCCGTCCGGGGGTCAGCCGGCTCCAGGTGCGCATCGGCAACCGGGATGTATACGGGGTGGATTTCATCTGGGTGGCGCGGGATCGGGTTGTGCAGATGGCCCGTCTCCAGGGCGCCGTGTTCATCGAACGCCGTCAGTGGGGTCCTTTCATCGGGTTCGTAGCGGCTGTGCGCACACCGGAAGGGGTTGTTTCCGGACAGAGGGCCTTTGAAGCGTTCATGCGCCACCTGGAGCCCGCCCACCGGCGCTACGAGGCTATTCTGGCGCTGGAAAAGGGCGATATTGGCGATGTGAACTACGCCATGGAGCAGATCCGTCTGCGGCGTGCCCGGGCCGAAAGGCTGGGCCAGCGGGAGGTGATCGCAAGACTGGAAGAAACACTTCACCATCTGGAGGCCCGATATCGGGAGCTTGCCGAACGTGCCCGTCGTCTACGACAGGAAGACGCTCGCTACACGGTAGAGCTACGTACTATCGAAGGCCGGAGCCGGACATTGCCGATCTCGGAGGTCATTCGCGCCTACAGGCCCAATGATCTGGATATGGCGGGCAAGATGGGCGTCTACGCGGCACGGCTGTGGGAGTTTTTTTCCAGCGAACCTCGGGAATCCAATACGGAAGGCGGGGTGTTCCCGGCCATTTTTGGAACGGTCATGATGACCCTGCTTATGTCCGTTTTTGTGGTGCCCTTCGGAGTCATGGCCGCTCTATACATGCACGAGTACGCCCAGCGGAGCTGGATCCTGTCCGCCGTTCGGATCGCGGTCAACAACCTGGCCGGCGTACCCTCCATTGTATTCGGTATTTTCGGGCTGGGGTTTTTCGTTTACCTGCTGGGCGGGCACATCGACCGGCTCTTATATCCGGAGCGCCTGCCCACGCCCACATTCGGCACCGGAGGCATCCTCTGGGCTTCACTCACGCTGGCGCTGTTGGTGGCTCCGGTGGTGATCGTGGCCACCGAAGAGGCGCTGGCCGCCGTGCCGCAGAGCCTGCGGGAAGCTTCTTTATCCCTTGGGGCCACGAAATGGCAGACCATATGGCGTATCGTGCTGCCCGGTGCCAGCCCGGGCATTCTGACCGGGATGATTCTCGCCGTGGCGCGCGGCGCCGGAGAAGTAGCCCCGCTGATGCTTGTGGGCGTGGTGAAACTGGCTCCCGAGTTGCCGTTTGATCATAATCCGCCGTTTTTCCATCTGGAGCGCAAGTTCATGCATCTGGGCTTTCATATCTACGATGTGGGTTTCCAGTCTCCGAACGTAGAGGCCGCCACGCCCATGGTATTTGCCACGGCGCTTTTGCTGGTGCTCGTGGTGCTCATACTCAACCTGACGGCCATTCAGATACGCAACCGGCTCCGGCGCCGATACCGTTTCGGATAAGTTCAGGGCGAATTGCCCGGTGGGGGTGAGGTTGAGAGATTCCTTACTTTACATAATGTACCTTATGTAACAAATATTCGGACCGCTCTTCTGGAGCGAAAAGGCCGGTGCTCACGGAGCCTTCATCTTGTCTCAGGCGATGAGGAAGGGATCGGGTGCTCTGCGGTTTCTAGCTCGTACAGTTTACGGTATATCCCGTCGCGCCGGAGCAGTTCTTCATGGCGTCCCTGTTCTACGAGCCGGCCGTGGTGCATGACGAAAATTCTGTCCGAGTGCTGGACGCTTGAGAGCCGATGCGCTACCACGAGAATCGTGCATCGTCCCTGCCAGGCACGCAGGGCCCGCTCCAGAAGTGCTTCCATGCTCGGGTCCACGTTTGCTGTGGCCTCATCGAGCACCAGCAGGCGGGGTTTTCGCACCCAGGCCCGGAGCAGGGCAACAAGCTGTCGCTCTCCGGCCGAAAGGCGACCTCCCCGCTCTCCCACCCAGGTATCAAGCCCATGAGGAAGCGTGCGGACCCATGAGCCCAGATCCAGTTCCTCAAGCGCCCGCCAGATATCCGCAAGTCCGATTTCCGCATCGCCCAGCGTGATGTTATCCCGCACCGTTCCGCTGAACAGAAACACATCTTGCTGGATGCTCACAATCGCCCTGCGCAATACCCCGAGCTCGATGTCCCGAACATCTACCCCTCCGAAATAGATGCGGCCCCGCTGGGGCTCATACATGCGCACAAGCAGCTGCATGAGCGTACTCTTGCCCGACCCCGTGGCGCCCACAAAGGCCACCCGTTCCCCCGCTCCGATCTCCAGATCCACATCGCGGATCACCCATCGAGGCCCCTCTTCTCCTTCCTCGTAGGCAAACCAGACGTGCTCAAAACGCACCGATGGGGCCAGTCCTTCGATAGAACGCACCCGGGCCCGGTTCTCCGTTCTGTCGTGGGTGTCGAGCACCTCAAAAATGCGCTCCGAGCTGGCCAGCGCCGCCAGCAGCGTATTGTACTTGTCGGCCAGATCCTGAATAGGGCCAAAAAACTGCTGGATATACTGCAGAAACGCCACCACAATCCCCAGCGTAATGGCCCCCTCGAGGGCCCGCATGCCCCCGTACCAGAGCACGATCCCCATAGCTAGGCTTGAAATCACCTGCACCGAGGGCCAGAAGAGCGCAAAGTAGAAGATGGTCTGAATCTGCGCCTGCCGGTGCGCGTCATTGATCGCGCGAAACCGCTCCAGAATGCGCCCCTCCTGGCCGAAGAGCTGGACCACGCTCATGCCCGTGATGTGCTCCTGCAGAAAGGCGCTCATTCGGGCCACTTCATGTCGGACCTTGCGGTACATTACGCCCACCCGTTTTCGAAAGGCGAACGTGACCCAGAACAACAGGGGCAGCACCGACAGGGTAAGAAGGGCCAGCTTCCAGCTCAGCCAGAACATCATGGAGATGATGAAAAAGAGCCGCAGCAGATCGCCCAGGATCGTCACCACACCGGCCGAGAACATATCATCGAGCGCCTCGATATCGCTCGTGATGCGCACAAGGAGCCTCCCGATCGGGGTTCGATCGAAGTAGCGGGGTGCCAGTCCGAGGATGTGCCGGAACAGCTCTCTGCGCAGATCGAAGATGGCCTGCTGACCGATCCAGCGCGTCCAGTACGTGCTGGAAAACCCTAAAAGCGCCTCCAGCAGGAGCAGACCCAGGATCAGGAGGACAAGATGCCACAACCCTGCCGGATCCCGACCGATGACGTGCTCGTCGATGGCGACCTGAATGAGCTTAGGACGCAGCGGACCTGCGGCCGAAAGGCTCACAACGAGCACGAAGGCCACGAGCACATGCCACCGGTAGGGCATCAGGTACCGGAGCAGGCGCCGAACTGTGGGCCAGGCTCGCCTGAACGCGTTATGATCTTCGGGACTGCTCATACGTTTGCCGTGCTGAACGAGGCAGGAGTCGGAGGGGACGGAGTTCCTCGGCCGCGCGCGTGTTGGGAAACACCTGACGGGCCTCTTCGACCAGCTCGCTTGTGTCTCCGTAGCGAGCGCTGAAGTGGCCCAGCAATAAAAGCCCCACTCCGGCCGCCTGCGCTACGCGCGCCGCCTCTACCGCCGTGGCATGCCCGGTTTGCTCGGCTTTCTCCTGAAGCGCATGCGAGAAGGTGGCCTCATGATAGAGCACATCGGCGTCCATGGACAATAAAATCGCATTGGGACAGAAACGGCTGTCCGTGATGTAGACAAACGAGGCTCCCGGGCGCGGAGGACCGACAACCTCCTCCGGACGCACCACCCGGCCGCTGTCGAGCGTAACAGGCACGCCCGCCTTCAAGGCCTTGAACTGCCAGTCCTCGGTGATCCCAAGCTCGCGCGCCCGCTCGGCGTTCACCTTGCCCGGCCGGGGCTTTTCCTGGAACCGGAATCCCATACAGAATATGCGGTGCACCAGCGGGCGAGCCTCGACGAAGTATTCCTCCGTATCGAGCAGGACGCCTCCCTCGAAGCGCTCCGGATCCACCTCATGGACAATGAGCTCATAGCTCGGCTGGAGATCCGAAAGGGAAAACATAAAGTCCAGATACGCCTGCAGGCCCTTGGGGCCGTAGACGTAGAGAGGATCTCGCCGCTGTATGAGCTCCAGGCTCGAGATGAGCCCGATGAGGCCATAGAAATGATCTCCGTGCAGATGGGAGATAAAGATATGGCGCACCCGCGAGCGCTTCAGCCCGGCTTTGAGCAGGCGCATCTGGGTGCCCTCTCCGCAGTCGAAGAGCAGGACATGTCCTTCGCGCACGAGCGCAAAGGCGCTCACGTTCCGTTTCGTGGTGGGTATGGCAGAACCCGTACCCAGAGGGATAAGGTAGGTGTTCATGGCCCTCTGTACCCCTGATCACCTCCATTGATCGATTCCAGCTCTGCCTCCAGCAGCTGGCGCCGAAACATCCGGCTGTAGGCCCCACCCCGAGCCAGGAGTTCCTCGTGCCTGCCCATTTCCCGGATACGTCCGCCTTCGAGATAATAGATGCAGTCGGCCTCCTGTACGGCCGCGATGCGGTGGCTGACCAGGATGAGCGTGCGATCGGCGCGCCACGCTCGGATCGCGCCGATGATTCGGGCTTCCGTGGCTAAATCCACCGACGAGAGCGCGTCATCGAGCACAAGCACACGGGGCTGCATAATCAGGGCGCGGGCGATCATGACGCGTTGCCGCTGGCCCCCGGAAAGGGTTATTCCCCGTTCACCTACTCGGGTATCGAGCCCCTGGGGGAATACCTCCCAGTCCAGGGCGGCCAGGCGGGCGGCCTGCTCAATTTCCGCACGTGTGGCCTCGGGTCGGCCAAAGGCGATGTTGTAGGCGATGGTTTCGGAAAACAGAAAGGGTTCTTGAGGCACAAAAGCGATCTGGGCACGAAGAACTTCCTCGTCGAGCTCCTCAAAGGGTTTTCCATCGAGCAGAATCCGGCCCGCACTCGGGCAGTACATGCGCACAAGCAGCCGCATGAGCGTGCTCTTGCCCGATCCGCTGGGTCCGACAAAAGCTATATACTGACCCGGACGGATCTCCAGGTTCACCCCTTCTAAAACCCAGGGGCGATCCGGCCCATAACGGAAGGAGACGTTTTCCAGGACGAAATGGCCCTGGATGTTTCCCTTCTCCGGGCTCCGGGTATCCTTTCTGGGCTCGTAGCGGAGGAGCTCCAGCAGGCGCTCCTGGGAAGCGGCCGCACGCTGAATCATGTTCAGAATCCAGCCCACCGAGGCCACCGGCCAGGTAAGCAGCGTCAGGTAGATAAAGAACTCCGCGATGTTGCCGATCGTGAGCCTGCCCGCTATGGCGTATCGGCCCCCGACCCAGAGCACGATCAGGGACGAGAGGCCGATCAGAAACACCATGGCAGGACTGAAAATCGCCTCGATCCGGGCCAGCTCCAGGGCGCGGCGCCGATAGGCGTCGGCCTCGCGTTCGAAGGCTTCCTGCTCGAAGGTCTCTTGGGCAAAGGCCTTAAGCACCCGCACCCCGGAGAGCGCCTCCTGAGCTCGGACGCTGAGCCGTGAGTATTGAGCTTGAACCTTCTCGGAGCGTTCATGGACCAGGCGGGCGGCCAGGAAAATAACCCCCGACAGCACGGGTAGAGGCAGTAAGGTATACAGGGTCAGCGTGGGGCTTATAAGCAGCATCATACTCAGGGCCAGGAGCGCCAGCGTGGCCGAACGGGCTGTGTACATGATCGCCGGGCCCACATAGAGACGCACCCGCTCGATATCGCTCGTAGCCCGGGTCATGAGGTCCCCGGTCGCATACCGCTGGTAGAACTCCGGTCCGAGCCGTTCCAGGTGGGCAAAGAGCCGATTCCGGAGATCGTATTCGATGTGGCGCGAGGCGACGATAATAGTCTGGCGCGTAAGAAAGAGAAAGAGCCCCGACAGCAGGCTTACGCCCACGATCATCAGGCTGTAGCCGGTCAACACTACGTAGCGGAGCCCTACCAGGGCGGGCTCGAAGGCGCTCCATGCACCCAGCCTGTTCAGGGCTTCGAGCACGGGAAGTATGTCGATGATCTGGCGTACGAGTACGGGTGCGAAGACCCCGAAGAGGCTTGAGATGATCACGCAGAGCGACCCGGTCCCAAAATAGCGCCGGTAGCGCAGGAAGTAGTAATTCAGTGTGGCCAGCGCGTTCATGAGGATGCGTCCAGAACCACACGAGGAGTGACCACGGACTTGGCCAGCAGGGCAGGCCAGTAGGCGATGACCTCACTCGGTCGCGGCCTCCCTCCGGAAAAACCCGTCACGGACGAAGGACCGGTCAGGATCAGGGGGGCGATCTGTCGGCCGAACTCCTCCACGGATCGGTAATCGGAAGAGCGCACGCTCAGGCGCAACTCGACCTCGTTGGGGTCTTGAACGGGTTCGGCGATCGTCTCATGGCAGGCGTTTACCCCCACCAGTTCGACGCGGAATTCTTCAAAGACAAGCCCCAGATCATCGAGCCGCTGTTTGAGGATGCGGGCTGCGGCCTGCGCCTTGGCCACGGCATCCGGCCAGGCATATACGAGCGTGCCCGTGGCCTTCCAACCCGCGCTGTAGGAGATGGAGACCTTGTAGAACTCCGTCGGTGGCCCTCCACGTACATTGCGGACCCGCACCCGGTCAGGCCCCTCCTGTTCGAGTTCGATGCTGGTAAAATCGGCTCTGCATTCGGGGGTGATGTAGGCGCGTGGATCGCCGATTTCATAGAGCAGTTGCTCCCGAACCGTGAAGGTATCGACCAATCCCCCGGTTCCCTCGTGCTTGGTGACCACAAACGAACCATCCGGGTAGGCCTCGATAATAGGGAAGCCGACGCGGGCCAGATCCGGCACCCGATACCAGTCGGTGAAATTCCCCCCTGTGGCCTGCGCCCCGCATTCGTTGATGTGTCCGGCCACGACCCCGGCGGCCAGCAGATCATATTGCTCCCACGACCAGCCGAACTCGTAGACCATCGGGGCGAGCGTAAGCCCTGTGTCTGTGGTACGGCCCGTGATCACGATCTGGGCCCCCTGCCGGAGCGCCTCCACAATGGGCGCGGCGCCAAAATAGACGTTCGCGCTCAGCACACGATCGCGAATCGTGCTCAGGGGCTCTCCGGTGTCCAGATTCCGCAGTTCATGTCCCTCAGCGAGCAACCGGTCCAGATCTGCCAGAATGTCATCTCCCAGCACCACGGCTACGGACACCTGAATGCCTTTGCGGCGCGCGATTTCCAGAACCCTGTCCCGGCAGGCGAGCGGGTTTACCCCGCCGGCATTGGTGATCACGCGGATGTTGCGCTCCACGATATCCGGAAGGATCTCCTCCATGAGCTCCGGAAAATCCCGCGCATATCCCAGCTCGGGGTTGCGAAGCTGTTGCTTTTTCAGAATGGACATGGTCACCTCGGCCAGGTAGTCCATGACCAGATAATCGATCGGGCCGAGGCGCACTTGGTGGATCGGGGCCTGGGGCCAATCCCCCCAAAATCCCTGTCCGGATGCAATACGGATAACGGATTTCATGGCGTTGAACCCCTCTTACCGGCCTTCACAGGGCCTCTGCGGCAAGTTGAGAGGCCCACAGGGAGCCGGGCAATATCAGACCTCGCATACGGCGCCGGTGGTTTCCGACCAGAAAGCGCGCGCCATGCGAGGCGTGTTGTAAGCGATCCCAAACCGGCCCCGGGCATCGAGTACGATCAGCCCTCCGGTGGCCGGGTGCCCTTCCGGGTCCCGTACCCGCTCGGCAAGGCGAGCCAGGGCGCTTTCGGCCGCTTCCTGCGCGCTCATACCCGACTCCAGGGCGCGCACCGCCTCTCCACAGAGCAGCACGCGCGCGATCGCCTCCCCCCATCCCGTGGCCGATGCGCCTCCCCAGGGGGAGGCGTAATAGCCGCATCCGGGAAGCGGGCTATCGCCCACTCGGCCCGGAAGCGTGTACGGAGCTCCCCCCGTTGAAGTTCCGGCCGCGATACGGCCCTCGCTGTCGAGGGCCACGCACCCCACCGTACCCCGGGGCGCCCGATTGCCGCGAAAGGCCTGGCTGGAGTGATAGTAAGCCTCGGCCTGCAGGCGCAGGAAGCGCTCTCGCTCCCGTTCGGTAAGAAAGTACGTCGGGGGCACGATCTGTAGCCCGTGTGCCTCCGCGTAGGCCTCGGCAAACGGTCCCACCAGCAAGCTGTACTGTCCTGCCCCATGGCGCAGAATATGCCAGGCCGCCTCGATGGGGTTGCGGACTCGCTGTACGCAGGCTACCGCGCCAAAGTCCAGCCGGTGGCCGTCCATGAGGCCGGCATCCAGTTGCACCTCTCCGGCTCTGTTGAGCACAGCCCCCACGCCGGCATCGAAGGCGGGATCATCTTCCAGCGTCCGGAGTACGGCCACAACGGTTTCCACCGCCGAGCGGCCCTCCTCCAGCGCCCGACGACCGACCTCCAAAGCCCGGGCCATACCCTCCCGGTGGGCTTCCAGTTCCTCCGGTGGGATATCCCAGGCTCCCCCATGCAGGATTAGCGCAACAGGTTGCTTCATAGGTAATTTGCGATGTATCCAGTCGGAGTTTGTGCACTATGCGGGACACGTGCGCAATGATGCTGATCGGCCTGCTTCTGCTGAGCGGCTGTCAGGGTCGCTCTCAGGCCTCCGAGCCGGTTCTGGAGGCGGGAAGGCGGCTGTGGGATGAAAATCGGTGCTGGTTCTGCCATGGCAACGACCTTCGGGGCACCTATCCTATCGCCGATCAGATCGCACAACGTTCGGATGAGGAGTTGCGGGCATGGATCCATAACGCACGGGCTCTGAAGCCGGGCACCATCATGCCCACCTACGATTTTCTGAGCCGGGAAGAGCTCGATCAGCTGGTCAGTTACCTGCGACACCTGGCCCGATCGGGCTCATAGCGCCGTGCGCTCTGCCTCCTGCAGAAAGCGCTCCACCTCCAGGACATCGGCCTCACTGCCCAGAATCAGCGGCGTGCGTTCGTGCAGGGATTCCGGCTCGATATCCAGAATGCGCCTCCGCCCGTCTGTGGCCCTTCCCCCCGCCTGTTCGATGATAAAAGCCATGGGGTTGGCCTCGTACATGAGCCGAAGCTTACCCCGAGGATCCTTGCGCGAGGCCGGATACAGGAAGATCCCCCCGTACAGGAGCGTGCGATGCACATCGGCCACCAGCGTGCCGACATAGCGCAGAGAGTACGGGCGGCCTGTGGACTTGTCCTCTTCCTGCAGGTATTCGATATACCGCTGCATACCCGCCTCCCAGAAGCGGAAATAGCCCTGGTTGATGCTGTATATCTTGCCCCGCTTCGGGATCTGAATGCTCGGGTGCGAGAGCAGAAATTCTCCGATACTCGGATCCAGAGTGAAGCCATTTACTCCATGTCCTGTCGTGTAGACCAGCATGGTGCTTGATCCGTAGACCACATATCCGGCCGCTACCTGTCGGTTGCCCGGCTGCAGCACGTCTCTTCGAAGCGCCTCGGGGCTGTCTTCTTGAGACCGACGGCGGTAGACGGAAAAGATCGTTCCGATGGTGACGTTGGCATCGATGTTCGAGGATCCATCCAGCGGATCGATGAGCACTATGTATTTGCCCGTTGAGCCCGGCACGAAAAGGATATCCTTCTCTTCTTCGGAAGCGATCACGCAGCACTCCCCACCCCGGGAGAGTGCGCGGATGAGCTCCCGATTGGCGAACACATCCAGCTTGCGCACGTCCTCTCCGTGGATGTTCTGTTCGCCCGTAATCCCCAGAATATCAACCAGGCCTGCTTTGTTTACTTCCCGGTTGATGATCTTGGCCGCCAGCCCGATATCCCGCAGCAGGCGAGACAGCTCCCCTGTGGCGTAGGGAAATTCGGCCTGCCGCTCGATGATGAATTGCTCCAGCGTAATCACTTTCCCTCCCCCCTGGAGGGCAACGTGATCGAGAGCGTTCATGTGGTTTCCCTCCTCTAGTGCTCCTTTCTGCTCTGCGCTCCTCTGGGAAGCCAGCATGGGAAAAGGTACATCCGGCTGATCGTTGCGGGCAACGACCCGGTGGGCGCTGGTTTCTGTAGCTCGACCCCTGATAACTTGGCCTGTTCTGTGCCCAGACTCCCCGCGAAGATGAGAACCGTCTATTCCCTCTGCATACGGAACGGGATGTATCGGACCGTACTGCGCAACGGGCCCTGGCCCGTTTTACTCGTTGTTTTCATTTGGGGACTGAACTTTACGGTAGTCAAGGCCGCCCTGCGAGAGCTGTCCCCGTTCTGGTTCAACGCGCTACGCTTCACGCTCGCCCTGGGTGTACTGGTAGGATTCTGGACCCGGCATCGGGAGCGGGATATCGTGCTCAAGGAGGCCTCCCCTTTTCTGTGGGTTCGCGTGGGGATACTCGGGCTGGTTGGACACGGCATCTATCAGGTGTTTTTCATCATGGGCCTAGATCGTTCCACGGCCGCTAATGCGGCCATTGTGCTCTCCGGGACCCCGCTCTGGACGGCCTCTCTGGCCCATCTGGTTGGCCAGGAACGGCTTCGTCCCCAGATGCTTTCGGGTATGTTGCTGGCCATGGCGGGTGTAGGGCTCGTGGTGGGTTTCAGTGGGCGCCAGATTTCTGTGGGTCCCGACGTGTTTCTGGGTAACGTGATGATCGTGGGTTGTTCCTGGTGCTGGGCTTTTTATACGGTCTTCTCCCGTTCCCTCATGCGCCGGGTAAGTCCCCTGACGATAACCGTGCTCAGCATGGCCGTGGCCTTGCCTGTGCTCTGGGGAGCCGCTTTGCTGGAAGGCCCTCCGGCTTGGGAGCAGATATCCCTCTGGGCTTATCTGGGCGTGCTGTATTCCGGACTGCTGGCCATAGCGCTCTCCTATGTTATCTGGGCAGCTTCCATTCGCCGCATCGGCGCTGCCCGTACAGCCGTCTACGGCAACTTGGTGCCCGTGGTGGCCACGGCGGCCGGGGTGATCCTGCTCCACGAAAAGCTGCACAGCTACCAGATGCTGGGCGGGGCGGTGGTGCTTCTGGGCCTGTATCTGGTGCAACGACGAAGCTGAACTCGGACGTCCCCGCTTTGATAATTCGTTCGTCTTGGTCGGCGAGGGTATGTTCCCCGACTCCGGAGCTCCGAGATCTTGCATCCTGTGCCTGGGCGCGCATGAAGTGCTGAGCTCCTCCGGCTGGAGCGCCCATGCCCGGCGTCTGCAGGCCCTGGGTCTGCAGCCGGTGGGCTTGCTTGTGGCGATCTCGGCCCGGGGACCGGATCGGGAACTGGATCGCGTGGAAATACCTCTGGATACCCTGCAGGTCCAGCTGGAGGCCGTACAGGCCCAGGGCCTGAGGCCCGAGGCGGTGCTTGTGGCGCATCCCCCGAGCCTCCGACAGCTGGCCTGGCTGGAAACCGTCTATGCGGAATGGGGGCATTTGCCCTGGGTACTCTTGCTGACTCATCCTCCGGAACCGGCCGTCGGGGAGAACCTACAGCAGACCTGGCTGGAGAGATTCCACCTGCTGGTGGCCGACAGCCGCGCCGTGGAAGATGGGTTGGGATTGTCGACATGCGACCTGGAGACCCTGCAGCGCGCTGCGCTCCGGCTGTTACGCCACGGATTGGCCCATGTGTTGCTCTGCGGTCCGGACCTGCCGTCGATCACCGATCCCGCATCCGATCTTGTATCCGCCTATCTGTACGGGACGCGCACAGAACTGGTGCTCTTTGAGATGCCCGCGCCCCGGCCGCCGGGCTCGGCAGAAGCGCTCGCCGACCGCCTGCTGTATAGCTGTCTTCGGGAAGGGGTATCGGAGGAAGCGGTGCGCCTGGCCCTAGAGGAGCTCTACCGAGGGGCGAATTGGCTCTGACATCCGCATCGGCACAGTGCGTATCTTGTGCAAGAAGGCTGTATCGGCCCGTTATGGCCCGGAGTGCGGGACAAACAGCAAAGGGGGTTTCTGTGATCGACTGGCCGCGGGCGCTAAAGAGCGCCATTGTGGAGACCCACTTTCCCTGGAACCTACACCGACGGGGTAAAGTGCGCGACGTCTATGAGGCCGGAGACTGGCTCATCTTCGTTACTACGGACAGAGTTTCCGCCTTCGATCGGGTTTTTCCGGACCCTGTCCCTTTGAAGGGACAGGTTCTCGTGGGGCTGGCCGCCTACTTTTTGGAGGCGAGCCGACAGATCGCTCCCAATCATCTGGTAGCTGTACCGGATCCCCATGTGCTCATCGGCCATCGGGCCCGCCCGTATCCGGTCGAGATCATCGTGCGCGGGTACCTGGCCGGACATGCGTTGCGGGTCTACGCCTCGGGGGCGCGTCAGCTCTGCGGGGTGCGTCTGCCCGAAGGGCTGCGGGCTTACGAGCCCCTTCCGGAACCAATCATCACGCCGACGACTAAGGCCCTCTCCGGTCACGACGAGGACGTGAGCCCTCAAGAGCTCATCGCCCGGGGCCTTGTGCCGGCTGATGTGTACGAGCAGATGGAAGCCACCGCGCTGGCCCTCTATCGGCATGGAGCCCGTATGGCCGAACAACGCGGCCTCATACTGGCCGATACGAAGTACGAGTTCGGCGACTGGCACGGACGCCTGCTCCTGATCGATGAACTGCATACGCCGGATTCTTCCCGGTACTTTTTCGCCGAAGACTATGAAGCGCGCCTGCGTCAGGGAGAAAGCCCCAGACAGCTATCCAAGGAGTTTCTCCGTCAGTACCTGCTCGAGCAGGGATTCCAGGGAGATCCGCATCAACCCACCCCGATACTGCCGGAGTCGGTGCGCCTGGAGCTGGCCGAGCGCTACGTAATGCTCTATGAACTGCTCACCGGCCTGCCCTTCAGGCCTGTTTACGACATCGATCCCCTGGAGCGCATCTACCGGCAGGTGAGCCAGTGGCTTCGGGAGCAGGGATACGCTTCCTGACTGAAGGCTATAGCTCGTAAAGGTCCGGTCTGCGATCCAAGAAGAGATCGTTCCAGGCCGTGATGCGCTTCTCGCGCGCCAGCGCCGGATCGATGTCGACGCAGAACAGTCCGGTCGCCTGGGGTTCTGTGAACAGAATCCGTTCTCCGTTGGGGTCGACGACCTGGCTGTGCCCTGTAAAACGCAGCACTTCTTTGCCGTTGGACTCCTCCCCCCATCGATTGGCCGTGGCGATGAAGAGGCGATTTTCCAGAGCGCGGATCCGGATGGCCTCCTGTGCTTCGGGTCGAACGAGGTTAGAGGGATGCGCGATAACTTCAGCCCCTTTGAGCGCCAGCGTGCGCGCACATTCCGGAAAGCGCCAGTCGTAGCAGATCATTACCCCCAGCCGGAACCGACCCAGATCATATACCCGAAGCGGACCCGGACCGGGGCTGAAATAGCGCTTCTCCTCGTAGAAGAGGTGCGCCTTGCGGTATACATCGACAACCCCCGTGGGGGAAGCGATAAGCGCCGAATTGTAGAAATGCTCTCCTGTGCGTTCCGGAAGGCCGGCTACTATAACGGCGTTGAGCTGGCGCGCCCACCGGAGCACGGCCTCTGTTGTGGGCCCTTCCGGAATGGGTTCGGCGACGCGCTCGAGGTCTTCCCGCCGGCGGAAGAAGTATCCGGAGGCGAACAGTTCTGGCAGGACGAGCAGATCAAGGGCCGGTGCGCTCTTGAGCAACCCCTCGACCGTATCGAGGTTTCCTTCCCGGTCCAGGTACCGGGGCCTGTACTGCAGGATCCCGATGCGCATCAGGTGGGCTCCTGGAGGAGGCTTTTTACAGCACAGATCGCCACGACGTCGGCAATGTCCCGTGCGCTGGCTCCACGCGATAGATCGTTGGCGGGCCTGACTGTTCCCTGTAAGATAGGACCCAGGGCCCGGGCGCCGGCTAGGCGCTCGGTGATCTTGTAGGCGATGTTGCCCGCATCCAGGTTGGGAAAGATGAACACGTTTGCCCTTCCGGCCAGAGGGCTATCCGGGGCCTTGCGCCTGGCGACCTCAGGCACGTAAGCGGCATCGAACTGTAGCTCGCCGTCTACGAGCAGATCCGGTCGACGCTCGCGTACGAGCACCGTGGCGCGGCGCACTTTCTCTACGGATTCATGTTCCGCGCTGCCCTTCGTGGAGAAGGAAAGCATGGCGATCCGGGGCTCCTGCCCAGTCAGCAGTTCATGCATACGGGCGCTGTCGATAGCGATTGTGGCCAGTTCTTCGGCTGTGGGATACGGGATGACCCCGCAGTCCGCATACGTGAGCACCTGGCCACCGGGAAGAAGCATGAGAAAGCTGCTCGAGACAAGCGATGATCGGGGGTCTACGCCGATAACGCGAATCACGGCCCGTAGCACATCGGCCGTGGTGTGCACGGCTCCGGCCACCAGCCCATCGGCCCGGCCGAGCCGCACCATGAGCGATCCGTAATAGAGCGGATCCCGGGCGAGCTTGCGGACCTGATCGGAGGAAAATCCCCTGGGTTGAAGCAGACGTGTCAGTTCCTGGATGTATTCCTCCAAACAGGCTGACTCCTCGGGGTTTTCTATGAGCGCCCCCTCGAGTTCGAGTTCAAGCTTTTGGGCTTTTTCCGCGATTCGCTGCGGATTTCCGAGTAATACGGGTCGAGCAAGCTGCTTTTGTAGGATGAGTTCTACGGCTTTGAGGGTGCGTTCTTCCTCCCCTTCGGGTAGTACGATGAGCCGTTGAAGCGCTTGAGCTCTTGTGTGTATGTGTTGGAGTGTTTTGTCCATGCAATAACGGCTTTATAAGCCGAAACCCCAATCCTCGCTCATGAGCGCAAGGCTAAGATACGGCAAACAATCTAAGCCCCGCAGGGATCCAGGAGCGGCGCATGGCGCCGCTTCCCGGATCCGTCGGGATTGGCGATCTTCAGCTTCCATACAGCAGGCTGTTAAACAACAGCTTGAAGGTGGCATGAGGCTGACCGCGGAATTGCACCCCGAAACCAAGCAGAATGTAGCGTCCCTGCCCCTGCTTGACCTCCATAACCGCCGCCTTCCCCTGCAGGTGTTGTTCTCCTAGAAGCCAACCACTTTGCAATAGCGGAACTCTGGGGTAGATCGCCACCACCGTCGCCCCATCCCGGCTCTGCCCGGGCTCCAGCCCCGCCTCCCCGGAACCGGCGCGGGAGCGCCACACAAAAGCCTGACTGTTGATGAAATAGGCCGAAACCTCTTCCGGCATCCCCCAGGCAATCGGATGGCGCCTGTCGACATAGATGCGCAGCACCGACCCCGGACAGTAGAACTCCTCCCGCCGTAGCCCCTCCAGCCCGGAAACCACGGGTACATCGAAATAGCGCATCACCGTCTGCGCCGCCTCATCGAGCGCCACCAACGTCCCCCCTTCGCGTACAAAAGCGCGCAGCGCCGCCAGTCCGGCATCGCCCAGCCCACCGGTGAACTCCTCCGGCATCGTGCCGGGCTCGAAACCCCTGACCAGCTGCCCCACGCTCTCGGAAGGCAGAATGATCACATCCAGATCCCGCCGGAGATTCCCCCTGCGGATGTCCTGATCGCGCAGACTGCGATAGACAAAACCGTACTGCTCCAGCAACCAGCGCGTCCATCCCGCATCCATACTCGGACGCCAGGGCTCATAAATCCCCACCCGCGGGCGCCGCAACGGCCGGGCCCCGGAGGGCAACGCAACAACCCGACGCCCTTGAGCCCCTTCGGCCAGCACGGCCTGCAAAAATCGGCTCCCCTGTGCCCCCTGCAGATCCACCACGATCGCGCCCATACCGTACTCAGGACCCAGCTCCGGGGCGTTCTCCATGAGCCGATATACAGACAGCCCCATATCAAAGGCCCGGTTCATCCAGAGAAAGCTGTCGTTTGCGCGCGGGCTGAAAACCACATAACGCCCACCGCCCATGATGGAGGGGTTCGGTTTTACGGGAGATGCTATAACGGTTTTTGACGGAACCTCCAGCGCCCCCTCCACCCGCTCTACCCGCACCCCCATCGTGCTCGGAAGCGTCCAGCCCGCAATATCATATGGCGGCTCCGGCGGCTGACCCGGACGTCGGATGTCCGTATATACCTGCGGCTCCAAAAGGTCCCGCACATAGGCCTGAAAGGCCTGCGCAGCCGGAATCACGTACGTGCCCGCCGGATACCGACGCCCATCGGCCTCAAAGGCCGCCTCCGCGCGCCAGACCTCCACCCCACCTCGCCACAGTACATTGACCAGCGCCGCCGCCGCTGAAGGATCCCACTGATCCGGAGGAATCACCCACGCCTTCGGGGACCCCGTCCGGCCCCGCTCGATGGCCTCGCGGCCCATCTGGTACATGTTCCAGAGCAGCTCCTCCCGATACCGAGCGGCCACTTCGAGCGTGGCCATGGAGGTCTCGAAGATGTACTCCACCGCATCACGCAAGCGCCACCAGCCGCCCAACCACGGCATGGGATAATCCGTCGTGGGCACACGCGTGGGCAGCCCCCCGGCAAAGCTGTCCGGAAGCTCATCGGGAGCATAATAGCGCGGCGTGGCGTAGCGGTAGAGCGCCGTCTCCGTAAGCAGACCGATCATGTTGTGGAAGTACGGCACCGTGCGCATGCCCCCGTTCCACCAGGTCGAAAAAACCCGACGGGAAACGACCCCGGCCTTGCCCTTCTGCTCCAGCCGCGTGGCCATGGCGTTGCCCACCAGGGTGATGCCCCGCAGAATGAGGGGATGGATGTTCGGATTGCTCGGATCAGCGAACGGAGGTACGAAAATACGGGCCGGAAACGGCGCCGTCTGATGATGGTTGAGCACGATCTGGGGATACCATTCCTGATACAGCACCCGACTTACCGCCTGCGTCTCCGGTTGCGTCTGCATGTACCAGTCCCGGTTATTGTCGTGCCCGATGTACTTGTGGTACAACCAGGGCAGAGGGCTGGCCTCGAAAGGCGTACCCCGCACGCGCCGGTACCAGGTCACCACCGTATCCAGCCCGTCGGGATTCATACAGGGCATGAGCAAAAGAATGGCCTCGCGCCGGATGCGCTGTGTCTCCGGGCTCTCATCCGTAGCCAGGTAGTAGGCTAGCTCCGGGGCGTGCTGGGCCGGGGCCACCTCGGAGGCATGCAGCCCGTTGTCGATCCAGACGATCACCCGTCCCTCTCGGGCCAGCTGCCGGGCTTCCTGCTCGGAGACCCGGGCCCGGGCCAGCTGTTCAGAAATGCGCCGATAATGCTCCTTCTGCCGCAGGTTCTCCGCATCGGAGATGAGCAACAGCACCATGGGCCGACCTACGGCAGAGCGCCCGATCTCGACCATCTCCACCCGATCGGAGGCCGCATCCAGAGCCCGGTAGTAGCGTAACAGCAGGCTGTAGTCGGCCAGCTCAAAATCCGCCCCGGGACGAAAACCGAAAACAGACTCCGGTCTGGGCACCTGAGCTTCAACGTCCCGGGCAAGACAGCACGCTATAACGATCCAAACAAGGCGCTTCATGACAGGCCCTCCTTCTCAGCGACGGCGGAATTTAGCCTTCCCCGCTGCTGCGGAACAGCGGGCCCGTACGGCGTTACGGGTTTTTTACGGCCTCTCCTCGGACCGAACCTGCTTGGGCAAGACCACGGATTCTCCCTCAGCCACCCGCTCTCCGCGCTGGTTCCAGCACCGGGTGGCAAGCCGGATTCGGTTGCGCTCCGGTATGAGCTCTATGACCTCCACTTCCGCCGTAATCGTATCCCCGATACGCACCGGTCGGAGGAAGCGCAGGCTTTGCGCCTCGTAGAGCGCACCCTCGCCGGGAAGGTACATGCCGATCACCGCGGAGATGAGCCCACAGAGCAGCGCCCCGTGCACGATACGCCCCTTGAACCGGCTCCGAACCGCGTACGCCTCGTTTACGTGCAGGGGATTGAAATCCCCCGTGATGCCCGCAAACGCATAGACGTCATACTCGGAGATCGTTTTGCTGAAGGAAGCCCGATCTCCGGGCCGCAGTATCTGAATCGTTTTACCCTCCATCCCCACGCTCCTTCATCAAAGGGAAGCGAACATAGCGCCCCCGCTTCTTTCTTCTGCGCCGGAGGCATGATCCCCTCTGCCTGAACGGGCCCCCGGAGGCTTGCCTGAAGCGGATCAGGCATGTTATTTTTCTTGCCGTCTGAGCGCTTCTTTCACCCACGCGCGCGTAGCTCAACTGGATAGAGCAGCGGACTTCGGATCCGCCGGTTGGGGGTTCGAATCCCTCCGCGCGCGCCTCTTGTACAGCCCTCTGGATCTGACACAGGCCTCCGAAGAGAGGCCGAGGTGTCAGATTTCACGGCTCCGGCCCACCGGACTGCCGGCTGTCCCTGGCCTCATCCCACGCTCCGTGTACGGCGCCCGGGAGGGCCATCGAGCAGCAGCCGCACCATGCCGAATCCCTGTCCATTGCGTTCCCCCAGGCCCGCTTCGTAGCCCACCTGTAACAGCTCCACCGGGGCCTGCAGATAAAATTGCCCTTCCCAGGCGCGCACGTTTGTGCCGTGCACGCGAAACAGCCTGCTTCGCATGCGCAGGGGCTCCAGACGAACCTCCCCCTCTCCTTCCGGGATACCGAGCAGAGCGGCTTTTCGGCGCAGGTTCTCGCCCAGCACCCGGGAAAAGTCCGGCTCCGAGGGATCAAGAAAACGCTTCTCCAAACGCCCCCCCTGCTGCAGGCCGGTGGAGACAACAAGGGGCGAGAGGGTCTGCATCCGCACCCGGGACCCGGAAAAATTCGGGGAGGGTTCCACGAGTACCTGCTCCACCTGAAGCAGGACCTCACCCAGCTCGACCTCGGAACGCTGCAACAGCCCGGCCGCTACCGCCTCCACCAGCTCCCGCATCGGGGAGGCGATCCAAAATGAGAGCTGACCTTCCATACGGATCCCGGCCCTTTCGGCACGGCTCTGGCCGCCGTACAGCAGAGAGTACACAAAGAGCTTATAGCGCCGGGAGGCATACGCAAAGCCCTGATCGTGCAGCTTTCTGGCCAACTGGGCGTTGGCGGCCGAAATCCAGCGATATACCAGGGCCTGCAGCTGTACGGGGTAGTGCCAGGGCAACAGAACCGAACCCTGAAGAGGTCTTAAGGCAATACGCAACCGCATGAATCTCTAAAGGATCGCATCGGTGATGTTTTTCTCCACGCCCACCACCCGACGCCGGCACCACCGGCGGTCTGGAATCACGTAAAAATACACGCTATCGGAGCGGCGGTTGACTATATCCCGGATACCGGCGATCACCTCCTCGAGCTGGCCCTCGGTCAGCTCGCCCTCAAAGGCGCTGTTCTGCACCCAGTTCAGATAGCGACGCAGGAACTGGCAGACCTTTCCTACGCGCTTTTGTTCTACGTCGTAGACCACCACTACGTACATGGCTACCACCAGGCCCTCAGCGCTTTATAGGGTTCCATACCGATCAGATGCCGAATAAGCTTGTAGGCCTCTAACCGGAGCAGCTGTCGATAGGAAACAGCACGGTTTAGGCGCCGATGCTGAACCGTCGTGGCGAGCATTTCCTCGAATTCGCGCACAAAGACCTTTCGAGCCCGCTCTCCTAAATAGAGCCCTTCGGCCTGCCCGATGGGCTCAAAATCCGATTCCTGAATCATGCGTCTGTTCCAAAGCCGGAAAATGAGCCGATCGACGATAAGCGGCTTGAACACCTCGGCCAGGTCCAGGGCCAGAGAAAAACGCCGCCTTGAGGGCTCATGCAAATAACTCACCGTGGGGTTGAGCTGGGTAAGGTAAATCTGGCTCAGCACGGCTGTATAGAGCAGCGTGTTGCCGAAGGACAGGAGCGCATTGATCGGGTTATTCGGTGGCCGCCGGACTCGCTTCTCAAAGGGCTCCTCGAGCCCCAGAATGTCCGTAAAAGCACGGTAATAGAGCTCCCGGGCCTGTCCCTCCAGGCCCATCAGGGTTGGCACATCCAGCGCGGAGTCCAGCAGGGAGGCCACGGCCTCGATCCCGTCGATCACCTCCTGCAGGTTTCTGCCTCGATTCTGATAGTAGCGCAGGTTGTGCCGCATGTGAAAAAGCGCGCCGGAGACGAATTCCCTGGCAATGGCAAGCCGGTGTTCCGGGATGAGATAGTGCTCCACCTGCCGCACAAGCACATGTCCGCTTACGTTCCCCTCCCGAGGATAGAAGCTGCCCACGTAGAAACCGTAGTAATTGAAGCAGTGCACCACGATCTCCTGTTGCGCCAGAAAGACAAGCAGGCGCGTATTCAGATCCAGCTCGCCAAACAGGTACAGATCACGCACATTCTCCACCGGGATCGGTTGCTTCTGTACCTGACCGTTATCATCACATTCCAGGTAAATCGTATTCTGACGGCGACGCAAACGTCCACTCCGAAAAATGTAATACGACTGCGGCATGCTTACCCCCAACACAATTCCGCGTACGCACATCGACGGCACAGCGGCATGAAACCCGCTGCCGGCGGCGTGGGCAACGCCTCTATTTCCTGCACACCCCGCAGGGCATGGACAACCTCTTGCTCCAGCTCCGGATCCAGATACACTTCCTCCCGACGCCGTTCCCGGGGAAAGCGCAATTCCCCGGTGAGCTTGCCTGCCCCGCGCCGGTGCAGATACAACAGATAGTAGCCAACCTGCAGGCGCGCTGCCCGGACCAGCTTACGGGAGTACTTGACCTCCAGTACCCGATCCTCGCCTTCCAGCACATCGATCCGGATGAGATTATCGAGCAGTACCTCCCGGCGCGAAAGCCCGCGGTAGACGCGTTCATGCAACAGGCGGCCCAGCGCTACGCGCTCAGAAAGGGGCTCCATCCAGAGGCCCTTTGCGTAGAACCAGACCTTCCGAGAACAGATAACCCAGTAGTTGATTTTGATCCCGCTGGTGCGCAGTAGCTCGAACTCTTCGTCCGTCAGGATATGCGCTTCCGGACGTTTCTGCTCCTCCATGAGCCTCCTCTCGGACTTTCCCCGCCCCTGAAGTAAAAATTGGCCGGATTCAATCCAGAATCAACCCTCCCGGGTAGGAGACTTCGCCCTCCGGCACAGAGAGCCCGAGTTCAGTCTCATAGGGCAGCTGGGCAAGCAACAGACCCAGATCCGATAACGAAACAAACCGCTCCGAAAAAGCGGCAATCCACCACAGGGGCACCGGAATCAGAAGCTCCGGCAAGCGCCAGCCTTCACCTCGCTCCCGCAGCGCGTAGGCTTCCTCACAAAACGGCGCAGGCAGCACTTCCACCGAAACCATCCCGCGCCGGGTGGCAAAGCGCTCCCGCAGCTCCTCATCGGCCAGGTCAATCGTGTAACAGCCAAGCGTGCGCTGAAGCTCATCAAGCGTCTCCTGCCCCAGGCGCAGCTCCTCATTCCACTCCTTGCCTGCCATGACCTGCTGGTAGAGCGCTTCGGTTGCCGCTTTCAGGTCGCTATCGCTCGGCTTGGAAGACAGCCCTGCCAGAATGTCCCGGCTCCAGGAGAGCATCTCCTCGCCATAGATGCGCCGGCTTCCTTCCGTCCAGCTCGTGTACACGAACACCGGCGCTGGCGGCAGCTCCCCCCGGCGGTTGACACGCCCCATGCGCTGCACGAGCGCATCCACTGGGGCAATCTTGGTCAGGAGCACGTCGTAGGAGATGTCCAAGCTCACCTCCACGACCTGCGTGGCAACGAAGATCATGCCCGGCTCCGGACGACTCACGCGCGCTTCCTTCCGCTGCCGGTCACGGAAGATGAAGCGGGCATGCAGCAGCTCCCGGCGCTCCCAGCCCGCCTCCTGAAGCTTTCGGTAGAACGCCTGCGCATCCCGGACGGTGTTGGCCACCACGAGCACCTTCTTGCCCTGGCGGGCAAACTCCAGCGCCCCTTCAACCCCCTCTTCCAGGAGCGTCCCTTCCCGGAGCGTGAGCCGATGGCGGCAGCGCGCCCAGAGTTCGGGCTCGGCCTCTACGAGCTCGCCTCTGGGAAAAAGCTCCAGAAGCGGTTCGGGAAGCGTGGCGCTGGCCAGCGCCAGTCGGGCTGGAGGCTCCCGGCGCAGGGCTTCAAGGAGCAGCCCCAGCGTATAGGGTTCGTAGGCGTGGATTTCATCGAGCACGAGCGTTGCCCGGCGCACGAGGCTACGGCGCTCCTCCCAGTGCCGCCCGTGCAGATGGGCAAGCAGGTACTGATCGAGCGTGGCCACCGTGACCGGTCGGGCAAAGACAGACCCGAAGAGGCGCGCATCGAGCGGGTCTTCGTCCGCTTCTTGCCGGAGCAGGTAACTGGCCCGCCCGTGGGCAAGTCCCACGCGTGCTTCCCCGTACACCTTCTGGAGCCGGCGCCACATGGCGTTGGTCGTGGCTTGTGTGGGAAGCAGGTAGATGAGCCGCTCCGCATCGCCCGCCCAGAGCAGCAGCGCTTCGGTCTTGCCTGTGCCCGTAGGTGCCCGCAGCCAGAGCCTCGGCGCGTCCCGGGTCTGCTCGGCTCTCTGCTGAAAAGCCCGCAGAGGTCCCTTGAGCTCGGCTACATGCGCCCGCACAGCCTGGCTGCCCGCCTGCAGGAAGAGCGGTCCCGGGTCTGCCCATCTTGCCGAGGCGAGCCAGTCGGCCAGGTGCAGTACGGCTTTGACGGGGGCGAAATCTTCCACCGGCAAGCGCTGGAGCAGACCGCGCAGCGTCCAGCTCTCCCCTTCCCTCTTTAGGGGCGTATCGAGCAGCGCCGCCGGGGAGCTGGACAGGAAAGGTTGGACGCCCTTCCAGAGCGCATCCACCGGGGGAAGCCCGTCTGCGCCATACCCCGCAAGCCGCTCCCAGAGCGCACGGAGCGCCTCTTCCAGCGCCGGATGGTACTCCGGCTTTTCGTAGCCCTTGTAGAGCTCTGGACCCAGCGGCGAGTGGTGCGAGAGCACGGCAGCGGTGGCTTCGTAGCGGGTCAGCTCCAGTCCCAGCTTCGGATTGAGCATCCTTTCCGCCACGAGTACGAAGGGAAGCGAGGCCAGCGCGTGGGGATAGGCTTTTTTGCGGCGTCCCCGGATGTAGTCCTGAAAGTCCGAGGTAGCCTTGCCGATATCGTGCAGGGCACAGGCCAGGAGCGCTTTCGTGCGCAGCTCTCGGGACAGCCCCAGCCGGCGGGCGATTTCCGCGCCCAGGCGGGTCACCTCCTCCAGGTGCTCGAGAAGCGGGGTATCGGGTTTGGCCAGAAGCTCAGCTACCATGCTCCTGAAGCGCCGGTACAGGGACCCTGCACATTAACGTTGCGAGCTCTGGAAGCACCTTCCGCTGTATGGGGCAGACGAGATCCGAGCTAGCTCCTCACCCGCTAATCGTAATATACGCAGCTCTGGAGCTCCCGGCAATGACGCCGGGAGGCAGACGCACCTTCCCTGCTCGAAAACGACCTAGCCTTCTCCGCCAAAGCGTTCCCGGATGCGCGCCTGACGGTACGTGAAGATGTATTCCAGCTGGTGGCGCACCCAGAGCGCATGGACCAGACGTCCCAGCACGCCGAAGGGCAACAGGTACAGCACCTCATCGGTGATCTGTGTGCCCCCCTGGTGGGACTCAAAGCGGTGCGTGTGGTGCCAGAAGCTGTAAGGTCCTCGAAGCTGCACGTCCACAAAACAGTGGGGTGGCTCATAGACGGCGATGTACGTGGTCCAGCGAAGCGGCATGCCCAGGAGTCGGATGCTGTAGTCGATGAGCGCTCCCTGATGCATGGGAACAGGCGAGGGCGTAAGCAGCCGGAAATGCAGGCTCGGTGGAGTGATCTCGTTGAGATTTTCCGGTCGGTCGAAAAAGGCGAAGACTTCCTCCAACGGAGCCGGAACCCACTGTTGCCGGAAGAGCCGATGGAGCTTCATGGTTAGTCCCTGCGGGTTTCTGTATGACGCTTGAGCTGAGTAAAGCGCTCGGCAAAGCGAGCGGCGCGCTCGGCATGGTCAACGATCGGGTACGGATAGTCGCGCCCAAGCCGCAGACCCCACCTTGCCTGCTCTTGCGGGCTCATCCGCCAAGGCTCGTGCAGGTAATCGAGCGGAAGCGCAGCCAATTCCGGCACCCAGCGCCGGATGTAGAGACCCTCCGGATCGAAGCGCTTGCTCTGCAAGACGGGATTGAAGATGCGCAGCGGACGGGCATCCACCCCTGCCGAGGCTGCCCACTGCCAGTTGCCCACGTTTGCCGCCAGCTCCCCATCCAGGAGCCGACTGCGGAAGTAGCGCTCTCCCCAGCGCCAGTCCAGGTGCAGGTCCTTGACCAGGAAGGAGGCCACCACCATCCGCGCCCGGTTGTGCATATAGCCCGTCTGTTTCAGTTCCCGCATAGCGGCATCCACTAGGGGATAGCCCGTACGCCCCTCAACCCAGGCGCGGAAATGCTCTTCGCTGCCCTCCCAGGGGAAATCGTCCATCCAGCGGCGAAAGCTCCGCTGCGGCGTCTCAGGGAAATGCCAGAGCACATGCTGGAAGAATTCCCGCCAGGCCAGCTCGGCAAGAAACTGTTCAACCGAGGTGCGGACCTCTGCGGGGAGGGTGGGGTCTTCGAGCAGTGCCGCCGCATCGGCGTAGAGGCGCCGAATGGAGATGGTCCCGAAGCGCAGGTGTGGGCTCATGCGGCTTGTGCCCTCCGCAAGGGCGGGGAAATCGCGCTGTGCGGCGTAGTGCAGAAGCCCCCCGCGGCGAAAGCGTTCCCAACGCCGGCGGGCAGCCTCCATGCCGGGCTCCACAGCCCAGGTGGGAACCTCTCGCTTCCGGGACAGCCGTTCGGCCGTGGGCAGGTCTTCGGACTGTAGCCCCGGCACCCCCACAAGACGCTCCGGCTCCCCGAAGGGCTCCGGTTTGGCAAGCGCGCGCCAGACCCGATAGAAGGGCGTATAGACCGTAAACGGCTTCCCCTCGGCGGTTGCCACCTCCCAGGGCTCATGGAGCACGTGGTCTTTGAAGCTTTTGACCTCTATGCCCCAGGCGCGGGCAAGCCGCTCTACGACCGCATCCCGGCTTCGGGCATAGGGCTCATAGTCCCGGTTGTAGTAGATCGCCCTCGGGGCAAGTTCCTGGAAGAGGACCGAGAAGACCTCCTCCACCCGACCGTAGCGGATACAGAGCGGGGCTCCGAGCGCTTCAAGCCGGCGGGCAAGCTCCTGCAGGCAGGCGGCCTGAAAGTCGAAAATCGCCCCATCGGAGGGCAGCTCGGCGATAAGCTCTCGGTCCACTATGAAGACAGGCACCACGGGTCCCTGCGTCTGCGCCGCATGCCAGAGTGCGGCATGATCCTCGGTGCGCAGATCACGCCGGAACCAGACCAGTACAGGACGGCTCATAGGGCCTTGAGCTCCCGAAGGACTTCACGGGCCACGTTATAGCCAGCAGCACCGAAGATACCGCCACCCGGGTGCATGGATGCGCTGCAGAGAAATAGCCCCTTCCACGGCGTCCGGTAAGCGGACAGCTCCGGCAACGGGCGAAAGAAGAACATCTGATCCAGGCTCATCTCCACGTGCATGACGTTGCCTCGGGGCATGCGGTGCAGTGCTTCGATATCCGCCGGGGACTGGATGTACCAGTCCTGAACCGCCTCCGCCGTGCCGGGAGCAAAGCGCTCGATGACGCCGAAGATCTTGCGCGCCTCTTCCTCCCTGGTGTGCTCATCCCAGGGACGCCCATCAGCGCGACGGTACGGGAACCACTGTGCCCAGGCGAACAGCACGTGCTTGCCCGGTGGGGCAAGGGTCGGGTCCACGGCGGAAAACGTCATCACGATCACGGCCGGATCCCGGGAAGGGAGCCCGAGCAGGTAATCGGCATAGGCGCGCTCGAGGTACTCCGGGGTGGGGCACAGCAACTGTAGCCCGATGTGCGCCGGACTGCGCCCGTCGGGTCCGTTCGGCTCGGCGATGTACGCGGGCAGCCGATCCACGGCGGCGCGTACGGCGAACCCAAAACCATTGCCCACCCGAATCGCCTCCACCCGACGCCGGAAATCCGAGGGCAGCTCCTCGGCGAGCAGCTCCAGAAAGGTCACCCAGACGTGGGCATTGGAAATAATCACCCGGGCACCGATCCGCTCCCCGGAGGCAAGCTCCACCCCGAAGGCACGCCCGCCGCGGACCAGAATACGCCGGACTTCGGCATCGGTGCGCAGCTCGGCTCCGTGCGCCTGAAGAAAGCGCGCCAGCGCCTGCGTGAACATGCCCGACCCTCCGCGGGGACGCCGGATCCCGTGCGTATGCAGCAGGGCATGCCAGCCCAGGAAATCCCCCGAAGCCATCTCGATCGGCGGCGGACCGCTCTGCGCCGCCCACCAGAGCAGAGCCGCTTTGAGCTTCGGGTCTCGGAACGTCTCCCCGACCAGCTGCCCGTAGCTGGTCATCAAGCGCCGCAGGGTCTCGATCCGCCCCGAACCGCGGAACGCCCGAAGCCGGCTCCGGTGGCGCAGCTGCCCCAGCAGGACGGCACGCAACAGCCGCCCCGGGGTAGGCGTCTGCAAAAAGACCTCAAAGACCGCCTCGTTGATCGGACGCCAAAAGTGGACAAACTCCCAGTATCGCTCCGCATCCTCCGGGCTGAGGCGGGCAATAGAGGCACAGGTGCGCTCCAGATCCCGGTAGAAATACAGGATGCTCCCATCTTCAAAAGGGGCGCACAGGAACGGGTCCAGCTCAATGTATTCCAGCCCGTAGCGCTCCAACGCCAGATCTTTCAGGATGGGAGTATGGTGCACGAGAATATGCGCCGAGCCTCCCACATCCATCCGGTATCCGCCGAACATCTCCTCGGTGCAGACCGCTCCACCAACACGGGAGCGGCGCTCGAGCACAAGCACCCGGTAGCCCGCCTTGGCCAGATACGCAGCGGCTACCAGTCCGTTGTGCCCGCTTCCGATCAGGAGCACGTCCACATCCGGCATCGCTCACCCTCCCGGAGTCAGCACATACCCAATCCCGTCCAGGAGCAGCAGGAAAGCACCCTGAATGACGATCCCCAGCCCCGTTCCCCGCCAGCGCGCATCCTTCCCCTGCCAGAGCAGAAAAGCGCCGGCGGTGATGTAGAGCACATCCAGCCCGGCATTGAGGAGCAGCAGGCGACGGAAAGCACGAGCTTCGGCACCCCAGTCCCGCTCCGGACCGGAACGCTTGCGCACGAGATCCCGGACGCCGTAGAGCGCGATCGCCCCGTCGATTGCTCCCCAGGCAAGGTTCTGATACCCCACAAAACGCACGAAGCGATCGCCCCGCAGCGCCTGATATCCTCCGATCACCACGCTCCCCGCCGCCCAGGAGCCGAGCACAAGCATCATATGCCGCTGATGGGCAAGCAGCCGTTCCCGCAACAGCGTATCAGGGGGCGCTTCCGGCGCCGAACCCTGCAAAAGAAGCATTCCCGCAAGCAACCACGTCGGCATCGCACTACCTCTGAGCTATATCGCGACCACGAGAGGAATCGTAGAGCGTAACAAGCTCCTGCGGATAGGGCAGGAAAAAGCGTTGCCGCTTCAGATACGGCTCATCAAAACGCACAATCCAGGCGCGTAGCAGCGCCACCGGAACACTTAAGGGAAGCTGACGACAGCGAAACTGCAGCAGGACGTCGAGAAAATACGCCTTCTCTGCCGCAGAGAGCCGATCGGAGACGTAGCCAAAGGCGTGCAGAAGCACATTCTCCGCATTTCCGGTCCGGGGCATGCGCGCAAGCGCCCGGCGGAAAAGCTCTCCATAGCGAGCAAAGAGCTCCTCACGGGGCAGATGCCGTGCCTGTGCCACCAGCTGTCCGAGCTTCTGCAGGAGGCTCTGGTTGTAGTAGAGCAGCAGTAGCTTGTACTGCGTGTGGAACTCCACCAGATCCCGCACCCGCCCCCGCTCCCGGTAGCGGCGCCACAGCGCCAGGGCGAAGATGCGCGTCAGGAAGTGCTCCCGAATCTGCAGGTTCGTCAGCCGCCCCTCGTCTTCAATCGGATAATCCGGAAAGCGCTCCAGAACTGCCCGGGCAAAAAGCCCGGCGCCCTTGCCGGAGGCAGGGATAGGGGACTGCTCCGGATAGAGCTTTACCTCCCGGATGCCGCAGGAGGGCGAGCGGCTTTTGAGAATGAAGCCGTCTACCGGTCCGATCCCCTCCAGAAACGCACAGGCAAACTGCTGCATCGGCTCAGTCCAATCCCGCCCCGTTTCCGGTTGCCACATGCGTACCCCTTCGGAAGTCTGCACCAGCCGCACCGGATCGCGGGGCACGCCCATGCCGACTGCTACCTCCGGACAGACGGGCAGGAACTCCACATAGGGCGCCAGGCTGCGGATGACGGCATCCGGGATGCGCGCCCCGTTGTAGCGCACAGCCTCGAACTCCAGGCAGGCGCTCACCACCACGCGCGGACGTGCAAAAGGCTCCAGCTCCATCGTCGACCCCTGCATGTAGACTGCCAACGCCCGGCTGCCGGGAGGAAGTTTCCCCCCGACACTTGACTTGAAGCCGGTGCGTCTGTACCTTCCGCAAGAACGTACAAAACGTACAAAACGTGCAAATTCGCACATCCCCATATTGGAGCACCCGCCAGGTCGCTGAGCTGCTGGGTGTGACGGAGACCACGGTCAAGCGCTGGGCCGACGCGCAGAAACTGCCCTGCGTACGCACACCGGGGGGACACCGGAAGTTTCTCCCCCACGAGGTGCTTGCCTTCGCCCGAGCCCAGGGGTACCGGCTGGAGGCAATCCTGCCCTCTGAGATTGCACCCTCTGCGTCGTGGGAACGCTATCGGGAATGGCTCTATCGCTGGCTCATCGACGGGGACAGCCGCATGGTCGGAGAGCAGCTCTACGCCTGGATCCAGGCAGGCCATGAGCTGGCCACGCTCTACGATGAGGTGATCACCCCCGTCCTGGAACGCATCGGCTCCGAATGGGAGCACGGAGTGCTCTCGGTTGCGGAGGAGCACGTTGCCTCCAACACGCTGCTGGAAGTCCTCCACAGCCTGCGGCAGCGGACTTTTGCGCCGCGGATGGAGCGGGGACGGGCGATCTGTGCCGCGCTCGAAGAGGAGCAGCACATGCTGGGTTTGGTCATGGCAGCGCACGTGCTGGAAAGCGAAGGCTTCCTCGTTGATTTCCTCGGGGCTCGGACCCCGCTTTCGGATCTGCTTGTCTGGCTGCAACGGCATCCGGACAGCAGGCTTCTGTGCCTGAGTTTTTCGATGCCCGTCCCTGAAGATCGCCTCCGGGCGCTCCTGAGCCCAATTCGGGATGCCGCCCACCGGTACGGCGCCCGCCTGTATGCCGGAGGCAGAGCCGCCGATCCCCGCTGGGTGGAGCAGGACCTGGTCGATCGGGTCTTCCATTCCCTGCGAGAGTTCCGCCGCATCCTTGTTGGAGAGGCAGTATGACCTCCTGGCTCCACCATTCCTACGCCCTCTGTCGAGAAATCACCCGCGTGCATGCGCGGACCTTCTACCTGGCTTCCCGGGTTCTGGACAAAACAACCCGCTACGGCGCCTATGCCGTCTATGCTTTCTGCCGCCTGGCCGATGACATCGTAGACCGTGCCGCCATAGCCGAGAAAGCGCAGCTCCAGGAGGAGCTTGCCCATTTCCGCCATCTCCTCGCCCTCTTACAGGAAGGCGCCGCTGCGCCTGATGAGCTCCATCCTTGGCTTCCGGCGTTTCGGGATACCATCCAGCGCTTTGCCATTCCCCCGGAACTTTTCGCTGAGCTCCTCGACGGCATCCAGATGGATCTGGAGAAGACCCTATACGCCACCTTTGAAGAGCTCTACACCTACTGCTATCGCGTCGCTTCGGTGGTCGGGATGGTCATGTGCTATATCTTTGGCTACCGCAGTCCTCAGGCCCTGGAACATGCTATCGAGATGGGCATCGCCATGCAGCTGACAAACATCCTGCGCGATGTGGAGGAGGATTACCGGCGCGGTCGCATCTACCTGCCGCTGGAGGAGCTGGAGGCGTTCGGGTACACGGAAGAGGAGCTCGCCCGGGGGGTGCTCAACGACGCCTTTCGGGCGCTCATGCGCTTTCAGATCGAGCGCGCCCGCACTTACTATCGCCGCGCCTGGCGGGGAATACCCCTGCTTCGAAGCCGGCGGGGACGCATCTGCACCCGCATCATGGGTCGGCTCTACGCGGGCATCCTGGACGAGATCGAGCGCGCCGGCTACGATGTCTTCCGCCGACGCGCCGCCGTATCCCTGCCGCGCAAACTCCTGCTGGGGGCGCGGGCGGCACTGAAGCACCCGGGCTGGCCAGCCGATGTGCCGGGTCTGCGGGGATGGTCGGGCATCGCCCTGGTGAAGTGAGGAGGAAACACCTATGCGCTGGGTTCGGTTTGCTCTTCTGATCAGCCTGGTGCTCTTTTCATGAAGGCGCTGGCTGGTGTGCTATGCTTGCCTGTGCTGCTCGTTTCGGCGCAGGCAGAACCGGTTCGCTTTGAGGTCACGCATCGAACGGTGCGGCAGTGGAGTGCTCCCCCGGAGGCGGTGCTCTGGCACGTTCGCCAGCCCGGCTCGCTGCAGGAACTCCTGCCGGGACTGCGCCGCATCGAACCGCTCTCCGAGGGGGTCTGGCTCTGGGAGACGGAAACCCGGGTCCCCTTCAGTGCCCCCCAGCGCAATCACTTCCGGGTGCGCTTGCTCACCGAAGGAGATTCTCTGGCCATCTGGCGTTCGGTCTCGGAAGAAGACCCCGACTGGATGGAATGCCGTGCCCGGCTGCGGCGAACAGGTCCGGCTCAGGTGCGCCTGGAACTGGAGTTTCGCATGCGCCTGGAGCGCCCCAGTCTGGCCGCTGTGCACTGGCTTGCCCCGGTGCTGGGGAAGCGCTTCCTGCAGGAGCGTATCCAGGAACGCCTCGTCGAGATGGTGGAAACCTTCCTCGAACGGCTCGAAAAGCGGCTTCGCACATGATGATGCTCTCCCGCTGGCTTCGATGGGCTCTGCTGGGGCTTTCGCCTTTTGCCGCCTACTCGCTTGCCACAGGCTGGCTCAGGGAGCTTGCTCCCTGGACAGCGAGCCTGTTTCTGGGAATCTGGAGCCTGAGCGTGCTCACAAGCGCAGTCGCTCATCGGCAGGACTTCTGGGGATTTGCCGCGCTGACCTGGACCGTAACCTGGGTACTGGAGGTCGTCGGGGTGCGGACGGGCTTTCCGTTCGGATCGTACCGGTATACCGGCGTGCTGCAGCCGGAGCTTGCCGGCGTGCCTGTGGTGATTCCCCTGGCCTGGTTGGGTCTCCTGCTGGTGGGCATTGTCTGGACCACGTACCGGCGCGCCGCCATGGCGCCCCTGGAGCACGCCCTTCGCCTGGGGCTGTGGCTCGTGGGCGTTGATGTTCTTCTGGAGCCGATGGCAAGCCATATTGCCGGCTACTGGCGCTGGACATCGGGCACCGTTCCGGTGCAGAACTACCTCACCTGGGGTGTGGTCGCCTTGCTCCTTACCCTGCTCTACCGGCGCTGGCTCGGGGAAAGGCTTCCGGCAGAGCCGCAGGCGCTGTGGGTGCTGGGCGGGCTCCTTGTGGGGCTATGTGCGCTTGTGGATCTGGTGCACGGATACGTGCTGGAAACGTTCGTGGGTATGGGGCTTATCGGACTTGCCGCTTTCTGGAGGCAGAAGGCATGAAGGGCGAATACCTGCTTCTGCTCACGCTGGCATTCCTCCCTCCGTTTGCGCTGAGCTTTCACCGCAATGTGCGCCGCGCCATCTGGGCGCGTCCCGGACGGCTCTTCGGAGCCCTGCTGGGCATGTGCCTGCCTTTCTGGATCTGGGATGTCTGGGCAACCGAGCGCGGGCACTGGGCTTTTGACCCCCGCTACACACTCGGCATCCGGGTGCTGAATTTGCCGCTCGAAGAGCTGCTCTTCTTCCCCTGCATCGGCTTTATCGCCATCTTCCTCTGGGAAGTGGTCCGATTCTATCGGAGAGAGCCCTGATGCCCGAATACAGCCTGCTGGCCGTGAGCTCGGCGATCGCCGTGCTCGCTCTGGATCGCTGGATCCTGCGGACCGGGCTGCTTCGACGGCGCAGTTTCTGGATCACGCTTGGCTTTCTCCTTCTGGGCAAGCTGGTTGTCAACGGCTACCTCACGGCGCGCCCCATTGTGCACTACTATGCTCCGTACTACCTGGGCATACGTCTGGGCACGATTCCCGTGGAGGACTTCCTCTACGGCTTTGCCATGCTGGGGCTTGTACTCATCTACTGGGAGTACCTTGGAAAGCGATGGAGATCCGAAGACCGCGGGTCATTGTCATCGGCGGCGGGCTCGGAGGGCTGAGCGCCGCTGTGCATCTTGCCCGGATCGGCGCTCGCGTGCTGGTGCTGGAACAGCACGAGCGCCTGGGGGGCAAAGCCGGTGAACTGCGCCTGGGCGCCTACCGCTTTGACACAGGTCCTTCGGTGCTCACGTTGCCCGCCGTGCTGGAGGAGCTTTTCGCTTTCATCGGGATGGCGCGACAACAGCTGCTGGAGCTCGTGCCGCTGGAGCCGATCTGCCGCTACCTTTTCCCCGACGGGAGCCAGCTGGAGGTCAGCGCCAATCCCGAACGCATGCGCCAGCAGCTGGTCAGCTGGTCCCCGGAAAGCGCCCACGCCTGGGAGCGCATGCTCGAGTACAGCCGGCGCCTCTATGCCCGCGCTGCACCGGTCTTTCTCTTCCTTCCGATTCATGAGCCGACGATCCTCCTTCGGCATTGGCTCTTCTGGCGTTCGCTTCCCGCGCTGGGACGTCTGGACGCCTTCCGAAGCATGCACCGGCGTGCCCAGCAGCTGCTTGCCGATCCGCGCCTGGTGCAGATCGCCGATCGATACGCCACCTACAACGGTTCCGACCCCTTCCGGGCACCTGCGACGCTGCACCTGATTTTCTGGGTCGAAAACGGGCTGGGCGCCTACTACATCCGCGGCGGCATCTACCGGCTTGTGGAGGCGCTCCGCCAGGCAGCCCAGGAGCTGGGCGTCGAGCTGCGGCTCGGCTGTCGGGCGGAGCGCCTCCGCTACGAGCAGGGACGTGTGCTCGGGGTGGAGACCTCCGAGGGCTTCCTGCCCGCCGACGCCGTAGTGTCCAACGCGGACGTTACGACCACCTATGAGCAGTTGCTGGGCATGCCCTTTCGTCCTCGCGGGGAACCCTCGCTCTCCGGGCTTGTGTTCTGCTGGGGCATGCGCAGCCGCACCGAGTTGGGACACCACACGATTCTGTTTTCCTCCGACTACGAAGCCGAATTCCGGGCGCTTTTCCAGCAGGGACGTCCACCGCAGGAACCGACCGTCTACATCGCCATCACGGCCCGCAGCGACCCAGACCACGCACCTCCGGATGGGGAAAACTGGTTTGTGCTCTTGAACATGCCCCCTGAAGCAGAGCTCTGGAGCCGGGACCGGCAGGTAGATCGCATCCGTTCTGGTCTGCTTGAGCAGTTGCTGCGCCGCGTGCCGGGGTTTGATCCGGCCCGCATCGAAGAGGAAGCCGTGATCACCCCCCTGGATTTCCAGCGGCGCTTCGGCAGTTTAAGCCTTTACGGAACGGCTTCCAACAGCCCCTGGGCGGCGTTCCGGCGTCCGCCAAACCGAAGTCGGCGGCTCCGAGGGCTTTACTTTGCCGGGGGCTCTGTCCATCCCGGGGGCGGGATCCCCCTGGTCCTGCTCTCCGGACGGCATGCCGCCCGGCTGCTGGCGCGCGATTTCGGCTTACCCTGGCAGAAATCACCAACGAACGGGAATCGTCCATGAAGCAGGTGATCATCATCGGAGCTGGGTTCGGGGGACTGGCCCTGGGCATCCGCCTGCAAAGCCGGGGCATCCGGACCCTGATTCTCGACAAGCAACCGCAGCCCGGCGGACATGCGGGGCAGCTTCGACTGCGGGGCTATACCTTCGATATGGGTCCCTCGCTCATCACCGCCCCAGAGCTGCTCGATGAACTCTTCGCCCTGGCCGGTGTGCGCCGGGAGGAACGGCTGCCGCTTCGGGCGCTGGACCCCTACTACCGCATCATGTTCCACGACGGCTCCCGCCTGGACTACACGGGCGATACGGAGCGCATGCGGGAACAGCTCGCCCGACTTTCCCCGGAAGATGCGCGCAACTATGAGCCCTTCATGGAACATGCCCGCGCCTTCTACGAGGCGGTGATCCTCGATGGGCTCGGTGCCCGCCCCTTTGGGTGGCGGGAGCTGTTCGAGTTCCTGCCCCGGGCGCTGCGGCTTGGGGCGCTGGGATCGGCCTATAGCCTGGCGGCGCGCTATTTTCGGGACGAACGCGTGCGTTTTACCTTCTCCTTCCATCCGCTTTTCATCGGCGGCAATCCGTTTCGGGCGCCGGCCGTTTACCAGATGATCCCGTACCTGGAGAAGGTAGGCGGGGTCTGGTATGCGCCCGGGGGTATGCATGCGGTGGTGCAGGCGCTGGCTCGGCTGTTTGCAGAACTGGGCGGACAGCTCCTGCTCGGATTGGAGGTCGAAGAGATCCTCGTGCGCCATCGGCGGGCGGTCGGAGTCCGCGCCGGCGGAGAGGTCTTCGCGGCAGATGCCGTCGTCTCCAATGCGGATTTCCTGCACACATACGGACAGCTCATCGCCCCTGAGCATCGGCGGCACTGGAGCTCGAAACGCCTGCGCCGGGTGCGCTACTCCATGAGCGCCGTACTGCTCTATCTGGGCGTGCGCCGGCAGTATCCGGAGCAGCTGCTTCACCACACCATTGCCCTTTCGCCCCGCTATCGGGGTCTGGTGGAGGACATCTTTGAGCGCAAGGTCCTGCCGGAGGATTTCTCGCTCTATTTGCATACGCCCAGCCGCACAGACCCGAGCATGGCGCCCGAGGGCTCAGAAAGCCTCTATGCGCTTGTTCCCGTGCCCAATCTGCAGTCCGGCATCGACTGGGACAGGGAAGCTCCCCGCTTTGCCGAGCGGGTGTTAGCCTTCCTGGAAGAACGGCTCGGGCTCGAAGGGCTGCGGACCCATCTGGAGGTGATGGAGCTTTTCACGCCGCTCGACTTCCTGCGGCGGCGCAATTGCACGTATGGGGCTGCCTGGGGTGTAGAGCCGGTGCTCTGGCAGACCGCGGTGCTGCGTCCCCGGAACCGCAGTGAGGATATCGAGCGGCTCTATCTGGTGGGTGCCAGCACGCACCCCGGAGCCGGTGTTCCGGGCGTTCTGCTCGGGGCCAAGGCAACCGAGCAGGCTCTCCTGCAGGATCTGGGCATTGCCGTGCATACCGAACCGCTTCCGGTGTCGTGAGCGGACGATGATCCCGGCCCGACCCACCCGCTGGGCTCAATGCCTGTTTTACCCCTATCTAGGGTGGCTTATGCGTACCCATTTGCGGCGGCTTGCCCTCTGCCCTCCCCTGCCGTCGATGCCCGAGGACCTGGCCTGGTTCTGGATTGCCAACCATAACACCTGGTGGGACGGCTTCTGCCTGGCCATGCTCAACCGGCGCCTGTTTCGGCGTCCTCTGTATCTGCTCATGCTCGAGGAGCAGCTGCGCCGGTTCTGGTTCTTTCGCCTGCTGGGTGCCTATGGCGTGCGGCGCCATGATGGTGGGGATGCGCGTCGGGTGCTTCGCTACACGGCCGAACTGCTTGCTCAGCGCCCGCCGCCGGTGGTGATCTGGTTTCCCCAGGGAGAGCTGGTGCCCTATGGTAGCCCGATCCGGTTTGCCAGCGGCATTGAGCTCCTGCTCCGCATGCTGCGCACCCCGGTCTGGCTGCAGATTGTAGGGATGTATCCTCTCCTCTGGGCGCACATGCGTCCGGAGTTCTTCGTGCGGTTTGGTCCGGGCTGGCTCATAGAACCCGGTTCTGCGGCGCCCACAAAAGCCGAGCTGGAGGTCGCGCTCCAACACACCCTCGATGCGCTTGCCCAGGGGGTGCGCTCCGGAATGGAGCTCCGGACGGTGCTGGAGGGCAGGCGCTCGCCGCACGAATAGAACTTTCCTGCCGTTTATCTCGGGCAGCGCGGAGAGCAGAAACCCTTTTGCCGGGCACTCCCTCGAACAGCCCCAGCCGATGGGCGATTTCCGCACCCAGGCGGGTCATCTCCCTCCAGATGCTCGAGAAGCGGGGTATCGGGTTTGGCCAGAAGCTCAGGCATGGAACGCTTCTACTAGCTAGGTACTCATGTTATCCAATAGCTCAGAGATTCGCTGCAACCCTAAAGTAGAAAAAACCTCTGCCTTTTGCAGCGCCGTCGGGAGCGAGGGAAACAGAGGCGGTAGCGCTAACCGACGCAAGTAGTCATGCCATCGCCTCTCAACAAGTCGCTCAAGCGCGCTCGCTTTGATATCCTTCAAAACTCGCTCCAGCGGAATTTTGTGCGAGCAACTAACTCGCCACGCATCAGCGTCAACACTTGCCGTCGTCATTTCCCGCAGAAGGTCACTCAAAATCCAGTTGACGATAGAACCCGCAAAGGTGTAAAGCACCCATCGCTCACCATGCCATTCTGCGAGCCAGCAACTGTCTTGCAGTCGTTCACCGAGATATTGTCGCCACCATCGGAGTTGCTGGTGCGCCCAATCGTCGTAGAAAATAGGCAAGTCTCCCAACGCTTCGTCAGGCATCGTGAGAACGATTTGGATGGCTTGAGCGACGCTCTGAGGTGTCGGCTCAGGAGGCGCAAGATACTTTGCCAATTCGGCTTCCTCATGTTCCAAATCGGTCACCCACACCGATTGGTTCTCCACCCGCGTGACAAGCCTCGGCTTGCCTGCCAACACGACGATTTTGCCCGGTCTCAACCCACGAGCATATTGGGCAGGAATTTCCGCCAACGGGACAAGTTGTTCCTTGTCTTCACCGACCACAATAGCACTCTCCTGCCCGCCGATGTTGCTCCAGAAAAGCCCTTTTGCCTGCCATGCGTGGAATGTATCGCTTGGCAGCCACAAATCCCGCCGAACATCTCGCCTCAAAACGCCCCTTTCGGTCAAAGCATCAAGAATGTCCGTCAACGCCTGTTCGTTACAAAAAGTCGGACGATTTCGGACTGTTGTGAGAAAAGCGTCGGGAGCGACACAACCGTAGCGACAACAAAGTGCCAACAATTGCTGCAGCAAGACGGAGTAGTAATGGGGTTCGCTTCGGGTTTCCATCTCATCGTTGAGAGCGCAATAAGTCAAGGCAACAAAGCGCAGCAAATCATCATCAGGATCGGCAGGAGCGCCTGACGGATACCACTGGGGACATGCAGCGTAAACGACACAAGTGTCCGTGCGCCGATTGCCTCGTCCTAACCGTTGCAGAAAACTTGTGACCGAATGGGGAGCACCCCAAAGCGCCACTGCATCTATGTCGCCGATGTCAATGCCCAGTTCCAAAGTGCTCGTCGCCACACAAACGGCATTTGAGGCTTGGCGGAAAGTTTTTTCCACCCATTCTCGGTAGTCCCGATGCAGAGACGAATAGTGCAGGAGCACAGGGATGGGAAGACGACCGTTCAACTGCCAACAGAGCCAATCGCAAGTCGCACGAGTGTTGGCGAAGAGCAGAACCTTGTGGTGTTTGGAAAGGATCTCATCAATCCACTTTGATGCTGCGTCTCCAAAATCTTTAGGTTTGGACGAACCGACATAAGAGAGGTAAACCTGCAGTTGCCGCTGCCCTCTCACTGAGACAACTTGCACTGGTTCATCGCTGCCTTGCAGGAACTGAGCGACCCGCTCAGGCTCGGCAACCGTCGCTGAAAGACCAATCCGCTGTAAAGGATGTTGAGCATGGTGCTTCAACCGCTCCAGAAGGCAAGAAAATTGCAATCCTCGTCTCGTCCCGAAAAATTGATGCACTTCATCCACCACAAATGCCTGCACCTCCCGTAACCGCTCTCTCGCATATTCGGGCATTGTTGAAAGCATCACTTCCAACGATTCAGGGGTCGTCAGGATGAAGGCTGGCGGGTGTTTACTCCTCATCGTGTTTCTTTCGCCATGCCGAATTGCCAACCGCAACTCGCAACGCTCCAGTCGCTCTTTCAATCGCACTTCCAAATCGTTTGCCAATGCCCTCGTTGGCGCGATGTAAAGGGCATAAGTTTGTCCCCGAAAATCCAATGCTTTTTCCGCTAAGGGTGCAACAACTGCTTCCGTTTTCCCAGCACCTGTCGGGGCGATGAGCAACAAGTTCTTTCCTTCAAGAACAAACGGAATTGCATCTTTTTGCGCTGGCAGCAAATCCCGACGGTTACCGAAAAAGACATCGTAAACACGGGGAAGGAGTTTTCGCCATTGTTTCATTTTCTTCACCTCAACTTTTTGAGGGCATCCAGCGGCAACCTAACTCGCATTTGAGTTCGCTCATCTAAAACGATTTCTGCCATCCCGCCTTTTACCCACTCCACAATTCCTCGGAAGCCACGAAAAGCCGTCCTCACGATTTCCACTCGGTCACCAGGTTGGATGTTGGGTAGCGGGGACTTAGGGGGCGACAAAGAAACGAGCATTGAGGGCATTGGTGCTGTAATAGAAGGCTTCGGTGGTTGCGTGACGACTTGAGACGCAATGCCAACCTGTTGATACTTCTTCTGATGCTCCCTCTCCAAAATAGAGACGGCAGTCTGAACAAAAGTCCGCCACCGCCCACTTTGTGCTGCTTCTGCTTGCTCGCTTGCCTTCATCGCTATTTCCTCCGCGCTAACCGTTGGTCGCCACTCAAAAGCGGCGGCGTGAATCCGCCAAATCTGCTCCGCCAAAGGGAGAGCGTAACTTGTTGACCAACGCGGCATCGTGATACTATTACTGTCGGCATTACTCAGCAGAATCTCCGCCTCTTCACTCACATGCCAACGCCAAAGAAATTTAAGCGTTTCCAAACCACCACTGGTGAGCGAAACGCACAAAAGCACAGAACCGTTCAATTGTCGGCACAATTGGCTTAAAGTTTCCCAAGCAGGACGATGTTGTTTCCAGTGAAGTTGGCAGCAATTTTCTACCTCGTCAAGGCAAACGACCAAACCTTGCCAACCCTGTCCCTTCAGCCAATCAGTGAGTTCCGCCAACTTATTCGGTAGTTCGTAACGCCACCATCGGTCATAAAGCGGAGGACTGGTCATTTCTTTGTGATACCGCCACAGGCTTAAGGAAGGGTGTTCCCATTGCAGTGACCACAAAATTTGCCGAAAAAGCCAAGCAGGCTTATGCAGCCCAATGTATTGGTCTTTGTCGTGGACGACATATGCCCAAGCGAAACGATGCTCTTCGGCGAGCGATGTAATTAGCCGAAGGAGATGCGATTTGCCCTCGCCGTAATCGCCGATAGCCCAGAGAATTTGTGCCTCTCCATGACTGGCTCGCTCAAAAGCCCACTGCAATCTTTGAATTGCTCCATCCAAACCGACACTCAAATAGCGGACACCTTCCCTCGGTGCTCGCCCTGATTTCAGCGCTGTGATAATGCGAATGCACGCAGAGCGGTCGTTCAGAATGTCTTGAGGCTCATGCTTCACTTCAGGTGGCGGAACTCGCTCAACTGGTGGAGAGGTAGGTTCATTTGTTGGCGATGGTTCTGGTGGCTGAACCCATGTTGGCAGTTCTATACCGATGGGTCTAACCTTGCCTCCACACCCTTCACAATACAACGCACCCCAAGCGTTTACCCTGTTGCATTTCTCACAAACGCTGGCACGAATCTGAGGCTTCATCCCACATCACTCCCTTCTCCATTGGCGTTGCTAAAAAATTCTGTGTGGCTCGGCAGGAGCCTCGCCCTCCCCGTCAAAGATTGCTTGTCATTCCCACAGGCGATGCTGCGCTATTTCCTGCTGACGGATGCGTTCTACAGCATCTCGCAAGGCGTTAGGCAGCAGCGACTCCAATTCTTGGTCTGGGTTTTGCTGCTTCGTCTCCAAAAGGGAAATTGTTGCCTGTGCGACAAAGCGCGGAAGTGCAATCTCGCCTCTTTGCGCTTTCGCTCCCTTAATCAGTTGGGACAAAAACTCATCAGCCACCACCTCATCTGCTTGCCAAGTGTAAGCAATTCCGTGAAAGTTGCGCAACCGACCCGCCAGTTCCAACAAATCGTCATCGCTCAAGGGCGCCTTGTCCAAGTCAACGGTGATGGCTCGGTAATCTCCTTCCACCCCACCTAACAGTCCACCCAAACGCTGCCACAAAGGATCGTGGGACGGAAAGCCTCTTTGATCATCGGTGTACATTTTGGGAGTTGCAGAACATAACATCAGGAAGTTGCGCAAGTTGTCGGCATCATCAATGAACTGGCGCAGAACATCGTAGTTTGCGTCACGCACTCGTGGTTTTTGCGTCATGATCAAGTCCAGTTCGTCCAGAAAGAGCACCAACCCGCTGTAGCCCATGTGCTTGAGAAATTGGATGAGGGAGCGAAGCATGGCTCGGGCATTCTTTCGGTCAATGCGGATGCGAACTCCTTTGGGCTTGATGGGGTCACCTTTGAACCATTGCAAGTAAGGGTCTCGGTCGCTTTCTTCAAACCATGCCCGCAAGTAACCCCGAAGAGCCTGCCGAAAATCGGGGTCAAGTTTAGGTATTCTTTCCAGCTCAGAGAGAGTTTGTTGAAGTTGTTCGGGAGATTGGGCAATTTGCTCGCACCAGCGACGGAGCAAACCATCAATGTCCTCTGGCTCGCCATCGGACTCAGGTGTCGCCAAGTTCTCCATTATCTTCCGCCAGACAGTTTCAAACCTGTCTAACCGCACCGAGCCATCAGGGCTTAAAGTCACTTCGCTGATAACGAAGCGACGCTCCAAAGCCATGTGGGCGGTCATGCGCAAGAAGTGCGTTTTCCCGCTCCCATATTCGCCGATGATGAAGCGCACTGCAGAAAGGTCGTCATCTTTTGCAGCGTCCAAATACCACTTCATTCCTTCAAGCCATCGCTCCCTTCCGACATGAAGGTAATGCACAAGCCATGCGGGAGGGGGCGTGCCCTCTTTAATGCTTTGCACGATGCGCAAAGCGTCTCTCTTGCTAATCTGCGTCATGGCTCATCCCTCCTTTTGTTCAAACAGAAATTGTAATAGCCCGTAGTTTTGCCCGACGCCTGTCTTGAAGTTGACAATAAACAGCGCTTCTTTGGGATTGCGGACAGGAACAAGGTGGAGCCGATAGCCTTGCTGCGTTTGAGTTACTCCTTCCGCCAGCAGTTTCCCAATGTCTACGGCGAATTCATCGGGCAAGTAGGGGGCAAACTTTTTGCCTTCTGCGTCGGAAAAAGCGATGTCCTTTTGCTTCAGCCAGACAACAAATTTGTGCACAGTGAAGATGTTCGCATAATTTCCGATGCGCAATGCTCCTTTCTCGTGGGTGAGAGCAAGCAGGTAAGCGTTCCACAGCATTTGAAGGAATTCGTGCGCCTCAAAGGGGTGGTGGAACAAACGCTGAACTTGCTTCTGCACAGCATCAGCAACAGTGGTAACAGAGATGTCATCGTGAATCGTGACGGCGTGGAAGTCTGTTCCGATACGAGCCCGTCGTTTTCTTTCGTCAATCACCACCTTTATGACCTTGTTGACCCGATATTCAGGAAAGCGTCCTTCCACTGTGCAACCATCCGACTTAAGGGCTTCCATTAGCAGGTCACGGTAATGAAGGATTTTCTCTTCGGTTTTGCGCTTTAATTCCTCTTCCAACTCTTGCAATTCCTGCACATGCGGGCTGTTGAGGGAGCGGAGTTGATCAAGGAGGGACAGGATGACGAAGGGGCGAGTTTCGGCTTCGGGTAAACGCTTCTTGAGCGTCTCCCATGCCTTTTGTTCCTTGTGAATCCTTGCTTTTGTTTCTTTACTCTGCTGAATTGCTCGTTCTACAAGTGCCATCCACTGTTCCATATCGCCACCTCATCAGAGAAATTTTAGCTCCCACATCGGTCGAGGGAACATATCAATCATAATCGCTCTATATTATCCACGCAAACGCCCGCTCACCCCACCACCACGCCTGCAGACCCGGCACCTCCAGCTCTACGCCGAAGGGCAGAAAACTCACCGGCACCGGCGGCAGGGGACTGCGCACGCCCCGACTATCGACAGTAAACCCTGGTGGCAGCATCTCCACCACCGGCGGCTCAAAGACCGCCCCTTCGCGCAAGATAGGACGCAGTCCCAGTATCTGTCGAATATCCTTGGGCAGGACCGTCCCCCGAAAAGAAGGCTCGCCTTCCCGGACCTCTGTGAGCTTTACTTCCTCGACGGCAAGCAGCTCATCTTCCCGCCCGAGCGAGAGCGGATAGGCCGGGTCCCAGAACGCCTTAGCAAGCTCGTCAAGCAGCGCCTCTTCCCCACCATAGAAGAGCGTGTAGCGGGTGAAAAACAAAAGTTCCCGGAAGTAGGGCGAGCGCTCGGCAATCTTGCCCCCTTTGATCTTGAGCACGGTCCACATATCGCGAGCGCGCCCGGGCTCTTCATCCATCCAGACCGAGACTTTGAGCCCGCGCAGGGGGCTATCGGGCGCCCAGAGCTCGCGGTCTGAGAGCCCCAGCGCCGCTCCGGCAATGCCCAGAAGCGTCGTGGGCGGCGGCATCGGAAGCGTGCGCTGGTAGTTGTGGTCCAGCGGTCGCCGGAAGGACGCCACCGGCGCCCTAACGCTGACAGCTAAAATGGGCTCTCCCATGTTCTGCATGCCTCACGCCTCGCCTTTCTTCAAAACCGACTCCAGAATCGCGGTCAACTGGGGGAGGTCTTTCTGCACGGTACTCCAAAGAATATCCAGGTCAATGTCAAAATACCCATGTACCAATCGGTACCGCATGCCGATGATGTCTTCCCACGGAATCTCCGGAGTCCGGCTCCTGGTCTGTGGGGGAATCTGGTAGGCAGCCTCGCCGATAATCTCAATGGCTTTTACCAAAGCCAGTACCAGGATGCGGTCGCGTTCTAAGTGCTTGCGGGTTTTCCCCTGAACAAAGGACATAGCTTCTCGGGCGGCATCCAACATATGTTGCAGGCGTATCCGGTCACTCTTCCGCATAAATGACCTCTGCCTGACGCAGGACCTCTTCGCGGAAGTAGCGGCTTAAGTCTCGGGGCGTGCGCAGGTCCACGGGATGCCCACCAAAGAGCCTTTCCAGCTCCCGCGCCAGGCGCGCCATGCCCAGAAGTCCTGGCGTGTGGTCGGCATCAAACTCCACCAACACGTCCACATCGCTTTCGGGACGAAAGTTCTCCGTCAAGGCAGAACCAAAGAGGGCCATCCAGCGAATGTGGTGCTTTCGACAGAACTCGGCGAGGGCTTCTTTATTCACCTGTACGCGGACCATACCTTCCTCCAGAGGGCGCCGGTTACGATTCGCCCCATAGTGTTTCCACATCCTGCTTGGCCTGCCCGAGCGCCTCGTGTACGGTGAGCACCGCGCCGTACTGCCCGAGCGTTTCGCGGATCTCCTCTTCATTGCCGAAGATGCCCGGCTCAAGCCCGAAGAGCACCTGCTCCCGGTAGCCCTCGAACTTCCGCAGCGCATGCACGATGGGACCCACCTCCAGCACGTAGCGACCGTCCTCGTAGTGCGCCGCAAGCGCTTCGAGAAAGACCGGATGTTTGACCCGAAGCCGGGCGTAGGCGAGGAACTTCGGGGAAAGGTCGGCAAGCATCCGCGCCGTGCGTCCCCCGCCCCAGAGGATGTTCAGGGCTTCGAGGAGCGACCGCAGGCGTTTGCGACGTTCGTCGGCAGCCAAGGTGCGCTCGGAGCTCGCGCCAATCTCCAGGGGACGAAAAACGCCCACCCTGTCCAGCTCTACGAGGATCGTGCCTTTGAAGAGGTTGACGTAAAGTTCGGTCTCAAACATGTTGCCGCCGGCAGCCATCGCCTGCCCGAAGCGCTCAAAGGAGCGCGTGCCCAAGTCGCGATCGCCCTGGAAGGGGAAAAGCCCCACGGCGGCCGAGACGCGCACGGGCGAAGTGCGCCGCCGCCCGCCGGAAGGGTCCAGATAGCCGAAGAGATCCTCATCCACGAACTCCCACGGGCGCACGGGTGGAGTGACCTCTTGCACGCTGACCTGGCCAAACGGCCCCAAGACCGGATAGCCCAGCTCCTCGACCGCCGCCCGGAGCATCCGCCGAATCGCCTGCCCGGAGATGTAGGGAATCGTGCTCCCGTCGGGCAGGGTCACTTTCTTGGCGACGACCACGTTGCCCTCCGTGTGGGAGGCGTTCACGTTCGCCGCCGAAACTTTTGCGAGATAACCGATGACGAGGGATTTGGACATGGGTGGAACCTCCCTATTGCAAAACTTCAGTTTTCACCTGTAGAGGAAGTATTTCGGTTATAATGCTTGTCGAACTCCTGCAAAATTGCGGGAGCATAGAATATCTTCTGGGGTCGAGGCTTCTCAGGGTCAAGCCGTCGCTCGTAAGCAAAGCGTCTATCAGACTCGAGGGACTTTCGCAACTGGTGATATTTCTGGTCGACCTTGAAGTCAGAATAGCGTTGACGACATCGGTCTGTTAGTTCCCTGTAATCCCACGGATAGCGTTCACGGATCTGCTCTTCGGACAAGTATATCGCAGGCGCCATGGGGTTATTCGTAATGCGAACTGGAGCAGCAGATGCCGCCTTGGAGCGTACAAATCGCACTTCCACATTGACTGCCACCGAGTAGCGAGTTGCCGGGTCATCCTCCCCAAGCGTAAGGCTATCAAGAAACGCGAGGAAGCGCTTCTCATGGCGGTTCAGAGGAATGGCTTCCAAGCTTGGTGGGGGGGTCACAAACGACAAGGGCATGAGGTAGAAATTGAAACGCGAAAGGTCTTCCTGAAACCAGTCCTGCACTGCAGCGACAAAGTTTTTCAGGCAGGCCATACCGATTTCCAGAACGCGCTCGTTGAACTTGAGGCTACGGTGGTAAAAATGTACAGCAGTATCCCGAAGCTCGCAGAGAGCTTCGAGATTGCGCCGGACGTACTCGTCGAGACGCTTTTGCTCAGTGAGTTTCTTGGCAAGGTGGTCCAGGCTGTGGGTCATAGGATTGCCGGAACGGGTTCGTTTATATCGCGGGCGCTTCGCCTCAGCCTTACCCTGCCGTACATAAAGGTACCGTAGCCGATGGTTGTGGAGCTTCAGCCAGTATGCTTTCAGAAGCAGTTCCCAGGCATTGAGCGCCAGGATGGTGAAAGCTTCGGCCCGATAGGGGAAATCGGGCTTGTTGTACACATCAATTGCCGCCACCATGGCAGCAATGGACCGATCAAGCAGTTCACGGCTACGGGCTTTCATGATTCCGTCCGGCGTCGGCGGACTTTACTCTTTCGGGCAAAGGCTGGATATTTTGCGTACACCGTTTCAAGGAGCCCGTGATGGTCAAGCTCTCCGTAGGTGTCCACGATGCGCCCCACATCCTGCCTAAGGTCTTCGGGAAGCTCCGCAAGGGCGGCTTCGGCTTTTCCTGGATCCGTGAGAGAGATGAGGATTTTCTCTTCGTCCGAACTTCTCTGCACGGAGACCAGCCTCTCCTGCTCCAGCTTTTCTAAATCGGCGTATACCTCCTTAGCAAATGGACCATAGTGGTAAGGCACGAAATGATAGAAGTGGCGATAGCGTGCGGTTCCTTCCATCTGCAGGAGAAAGAGGTACTTCATGAGTGTGGTAATGAGCACTTGGGGACCGCGCCCGCCTCGCCGAGCTTTTTCAGCCAGGAAGGACAGAATGGTAAAGTGCGGGAGTTTTTCATAGAAGCGCTGCCGCTCGGCAATCCAGTCCGCGTTGGCAGCTTCCCATTCGGCAGTCAGCTCGCCGGTGAAGGCGCGGGAGAGGAGGTTCTCAAATAGCGTAGCCGTTTCGTCTTCCATCATAGCTAATCGGGTTATGGCAATCTGGTGTTGCTCAAATGCCATTTCCAGCTTTCTCTGCAATTCAAGAGGTGGCAACATAAGTTGTAATCGAACCAAGATGGGATTGAAACCGCGGCGCGACGTGCCTTCGTAGCGGACGATCTCGCGTTGTAATCGAACCAAGAT